>Ga0265297_10003687_pt1 | contig 27047 bp, 25 predicted proteins | sample Munlanlwell13791_FD_192502 | JGI IMG/M metagenome (GOLD analysis project Ga0265297, IMG submission 192502) | Leachate microbial communities from a municipal landfill in Southern Ontario, Canada - Leachate well 137-91 | ecosystem: Engineered > Solid waste > Landfill > Unclassified | place...
ACAAATTTTTTATCCAAGCTTTTCTGCGCTTGCACCACCCTGATTTTCGGTTTGAAATAAATAAAAAGCCGCGGAGGAAGGTCAAAGCGTTGCTGTTGCACGGTTTCTCCTTGGACTTTTCAAAAAACTATCCAAAGATTATCATTAGACTATCGTTTTGTCAATTATGTCCAAAGACTATTATAAAATTTTAGGAATAGACAAAAGCGCTTCTTCCGACGAGGTTAAGCGCGCTTTTCGCGAACTCGCGCACAAATATCATCCGGATAAAGCAAATGGCGATGCAGAAAAATTTAAAGAAATAAACGAAGCATACCAAGTTTTAGGAAATTCGGAAAAGCGAAAGCAGTACGACCAATTTGGCACAACTTTTAGCGGAGCCGGTTCCGGATTCGGCGGCGGCGGAAATCCTTTTGAAGGCTTTGGCGGATTTAACGGCGCGGGAATTAATATGGAAGATTTGGGCGATATTTTTGGCGATTTTTTCGGCATGGGCAGGGGATCGGGCGCGCGCAGGACACGGACAAAACAAAAAACGCGCGGCGCAGACATAGAAATGAATTTATCAATAGATTTTAAAGAATCGGTTTTGGGCGCGGAAAAAATTATTGAACTTTATAAAAACGCGTCTTGTGACCATTGCGGAGGCGCCGGAGCCGAGCCGGGAAGCAAAATAAACGTTTGCCAGGAGTGCGGCGGAAGCGGGCAGGTCAAAAAAATGCAGAATATGATTTTTGGCAGTTTTCAAACCGTGGTAACCTGTCCGCGATGCGGCGGAAGCGGAAAAATTCCTGAAAAGCTTTGCAGGGAATGTGGCGGCGCGGGCGTCCGCAAGAAGAGCGTCAGTTTAAAGGTAAACATTCCTGCGGGGATGGAAGAAGGGGAACTTTTGCGCGTTTCCGGCGCGGGGGAAGCGGCTCCGCAAGGCGCGAATGGCGACCTTTATATTCATATAAACATAAAAAAACATGAAAAATTTTCCCGCCAGGGGGAAAACATAATAATGCGCGCGCCAGTAGATTTTAAAACTGCGGCTTTGGGCGGATATATTAATATTGAGACTTTGGAGGGAGAGATGAAAATAAAGATTCCGGAAGGAACTGAATCGGGGCAGATTTTTAGGTTGCGCGGGAAAGGCGTGGCCCGTCGCGGTGATCTTTTGGTTGAAGTCTATATAACAGTTCCTAAAAAATTATCAAAAAAACAAAAGAAAATTTTGGATGAATGGGAGGAATAGTTGACACGATTTATTTTGATGGTAGGGTGTAAAAAGGAGGAAAAAGATGACCCTTCCAATAACAATAGCCGCCTTTTTTACGCTGATTTTTTTATGGCTATTTGTTGATTGCTTTAAGCGGTATATCTCTCTCCAAGAACGCCAAGCCGTGGCTTTGGAAAAAATCGTAAACTTACTTGAAGAAGACATTAAAGAGGAGGATGAAAAATGATAGAAGCGGGCCTTTATATTTTGCTGTTTGTGGTCTTGATAGTTGCGTTTTTATTTGGCACCGTTAAGCTTTCCGACTATTTGAGAAAGAAATACGGCGATGATAAGGACGATGATAACTCGCACTGGAATATTCCGCCCCATTCAGATTTTTAAAAAGGAGGAAATAAATGTTTTGGCTAACAAGAAAAGAAAAAATTGTTGTGTCCGTATTGACCGTTATAGCCCTGGCTCTCTATGTTTATATTTTTTATACTGAGAGATGCTATTAACTCCGATAATGCTCGGAGTTTTTTTATTGTAGGAAAGATTGTAGGGCACTCGGTGTCCTACAATAAAAAAAGCCCGGTTATCCGAGCTTGGCATTTTGGATTTGGATTATACGCAACGCCGCGATATTTACTGCGGTGGGAAGCATTTCCCACTCAAAGGGCAGAACATAAGCTTGTAGCCTTGCCGCCGCCTCTTTCAAAGGGACGTCTTGGTCTATAAAACCTTTTATTAAATCCTGGGGGATTTCTACGCTTTGGACTAAAAGCGGGTAACCGGCATCGTAGTCGCGTGAAACTTCGTGGACGGTTATGCTGGTAAAAAAATCATCCCGTATCTTTTTTTTGCCGCGATTTATAAGGTCGCGGATTCCTTCCAGCACATGGATATGAACTTGCAACCCGTACATTCCTTTACCGCCGTGATTTTTTATGTCAGCCGGGTGGATGTTATACATATCCACGTTGTAGGCGGTGGGAATCGGATGGATGCACCCCACCAAGAAAGCCAAATTGGCGCCCATATCTTCAAAGACTTTTTGGATAGAAGAATCAAATTCTATTGCCCTGGTTCTTGCGTAGGGAATAACGGCATATTCTATGCCGTAAAAGTTTGCTTTTTTTATGCATCCGGCATCTTCTTTGGTGCTGATAAGGCCGGTGATCTCAATATTGGGCAGAAACCCTGCGCGATAAGCCTTTATTATCGCTTCAGCGTTGGTGCCATTTCCGGAAGCGATTAAAACGAGATTGACTTTTTGGTTCACGATTCGTCCTTTCTAAATAACTGGCTAGACATTATCATAAAAATTTTTTTATTTCAACAGTTCTTGGTATAATATAAAATATGAAATTACCATCTTTGCCCGCCTTTAATACAGAAAAGGTGACGAGTTTATTTAGCGGCTTTAATTTTTCTCATCCCAGCTGGGATTTGTTTATATTAATATTTTTCGTGGTGGCGGTTTTTATTTACGGATTTTCTTTGGGCCGCAATAGAATTGTTGTTATTTTGATCGCCATATATATGGCGCTTGCGGTTGTGAATACGGCGCCGTTTATTGATAACTGGGTGAATAAGGCAATGACAATAGATGGAGTGGGGCAGGTTTTTGCTTTTAAATTGGGCTTGTTTTTAATAATTTTCGCCTTGCTTTTTTTCTTATTTTCCAGAAGCAGGCTTCTTCTGTCCGTATCTTCCGACCAGCAACACAGCGGATGGTGGCAAATTCCGATTTTTAGCATCTTGCACATCGGGCTATTGTTATCAATTGCGTTATCTTTTTTGCCGGCGGAATCATTATTATCCTTAGCTCCGATGACGCGCGAAATTTTTGTTTCCGACATAGGGCGTTTTATTTGGATTACTGCGCCAATCGCGGCTATGATTATTTTACCCGAGTAGATTAATTTTTATGTCTATTCTCAAACTAATTTTGATTGATACCGTGTTGGATGTTTTGTATTTTCCGGTTTGGTGGTATTCAAAAGGAATGGTTTTTTCTTTAAAATGGGCATTCAGAGAAATTGCGGACACGCAAAATTTTTTAGGCGTGCATATTTGGATAAAAAATATTTTTACGCCAATGTATGGGCAATATGATATACCTGGGAGAATCATCAGCTTTTTTATGCGGTTTTTCCAAATAATTCTGCGGTCTGTCGCGTTTTTGGGATTTGCTTCATTTTATTTATTGATGTTTTTTGTATATTTAATTTTGCCGATTGCGGTTTTCTACGGAATAATAACGCATCTTCCCGCGATTTTTTAATAATATGCCCAAACAAAAGCCTCAAGAAACCTTATTAACCTGCAAGGAATGCAATGGCACAGGGTTTTTGGGTATTTCAAAATGTTTAACTTGCCGCGGAATGGGAGCCGGCATTTTTTCCGGAAAATACTTTTTATATTGGGGCGGCGCGAGAACGGCAAAAGAAGTGCCTTATAAAAAAATAAAAAGAGTTTTGAATAAACTTATGGATTCCGCACTTATACTCTTGGGAATAGCGGGATTTTTGAATCTGGGTTATCAGGGTTATCTCTCGGGTTTCGGCGCAATGTTTTCAGCCTCTTTTTGGGGGGAACCAAACCAGCATTTACTTTTGTTTTTTGTCGCGCTTTTGGGAATTTTATATTTTGCGGCGCGTTCAACTCGCATCGCGCATTTTTTTGAAAATCCTCTTCGATTGGGTTTCGGTGAAAAAATGGAACTTTTTTCCGCGCTGACCTGGAAAGACGTGAGGGACTACAAAACAATAGATGTTTCAAAAAGTTTCAGCCTTCATTCTGAAGAATCTTTAGAGGGCGCTCTTCTTGCCGCGAAAAAATTAAAAATACAGGCGAGTCCGGAACTTTTATTTTTATCGCTTCTAAAAACTCCAAAAGTAAAAATTCTTTTCGGCCGGCTGGGAATTAATGTAAAAAATGCGGCCGAGAGAGTGAAGCGAAATTTGGCAAGCGGTGAAGACAAAAATATTTTAATTTCCGGCGCATTGATTAATGTTTTGCTGGGCTCTTACATCTTCGCGGCGCAGGGAAAAAATAAAAAAGTCCGTTCTAATATTTTGCTTTTAGAAACCGTAAAGCAGAGCGATTTTTTGAAAGAGGTTTTGTATGACTTGAATGTTGATTTGGAAAAATTGCAAAATGTTGTCCGGTGGATTGAAATTCAGGACAAGCTTCGCGAGCGTTATATGGAATTTAGAAAGGCCTCGCTTCTTCGGCCAAAAGGGGATGTGAACCGCGCTATGACCGCCGTGCAAACGCCAGTCTTAAATCGTTTTAGCGAAGATTTAACATATTACGCAAAAAGAGGATTAATAGATTTTTGCATCGGCCGCGAAGAAATAATTGAAAACGTTTTCAGGGTGATTAAAGGCGGCGGCCGCGGAGTAGTTTTGGTGGGAGAACGGGGTGTTGGCAAATCCGCCATAATAGACGGGGTGGCGGAATTGATGGTTAAAGAAGAAGTGCCTGATGTTTTAAATGATAAGCGTTTAGTGAGGCTCGCTTTATCGGAGATTTTGGGTGGGTCAACGGCAAAAGAAGCGGGTGAAAAATTAATGGCGGCGATAAATGACGCTTTGCGCGCCGGCAATATTGTGGTAGATATTCCAAATTTGGAATATTTTGGCACAGGTGAGGGCTTGTCTTTGGCCGCGCTTTTGGCGGAGGAGCTGGCAAAATCGCGGTTGCCGGTTATGGCATCCACAACGCCCGAGGGCTACAAACAGGTGGTGGAAGGCACGCCTCTTGCCAATATTTTTGAAAAAGTTGATGTTCCGGAGCCGGATACAAATTTGGCAATCCAGATTTTGGAAGCCGAGTCCGGCGGCATTGAATATAAAACTCAAGTTTATTTTTCTTATGACGCTTTGGCGGGCGCGGTTAAACTTTCTGATAAATATTTGCACGACCGCTTCTTGCCGGAGAAGGCTAGGGAGATTATTAGAGAAGCGGCAACCTATGTTTTGAACAAGCGTGGAAAAAATTCCGTCATCACTTATGAAGATATCGCGAATATTGTGAGCGAAAAAGGCAAGGTGCCTTTAACAGCGGTTACGGAAACGGAAAAAGAAAAACTTTTAAAGCTGGAAGACGCTATCCGCACCAGGGTTATCGGCCAAGAAGAAGCTGTGGACGCTGTTTCAAGGGCTTTGCGGCGTGCGAGGGCAGGAATGCACCAGGGCAAAAAACCAATTGCCAATTTTTTGTTTTTAGGGCCGACCGGAGTTGGTAAGACTGAACTTTCAAAAACAATCGCCGAAGTTTATTTTGGAAATGAAAGCAATATGATTCGGGTTGATATGTCGGAGTATCAGGAAAAATCCAGTGCGGAGCGGATGATTGGCGGAAACAATGAAACCGGATTTTTAACCGAAGCCGTGCGGCAAAAACCATTTGCGCTTTTGCTTTTGGATGAAATAGAAAAAGCGCATCCGGATATTTTAAATTTATTTTTACAGGTAATGGATGACGGCCGATTGACGGATGGAAAAGGCAGAACGGTTGATTTTACCAATCTTATTATTATAGCTACATCAAACGCCGGCAGTGATTTTATTGCCAGGGCGGTAGAACAGGGAATGGCGGTTCCGGAGATTGCGGAAAAGCTTACGTCGGAAAAACTGGGGCAATATTTTAGGCCGGAGTTTATAAACCGTTTTGACGGAGTGATCGTATTTAAACCGTTGGCGCAAGAAGAAATTGTAAAAATCGCCGATTTGTTGGTTAAGAAAATTGCCAAAAATATGGAAAACAAGGGGATTGAACTGGTTTTGGAAAAGGGAGCGCTGGGCGAGGTGGCAAAACTCGGGTTTGACCCGAAATTCGGCGCCAGGCCTCTGCGCCGCGTCATTTCCCGAGAGATTGAAGACCGCTTGGCAAATTTGCTTTTGCAAGGTAAGGTAAAAAGGCGGGACAGGGTAGTGTTCAATACCCTGGAAGACGTGCAAGTCGTCCCCGCGAAGAAACTGTAAGCAAAAACCGCTCTTTTAGAGCAAGGAGGAAGACAGATGCGTTACGCAAAATTTTTACTGTTGGTTCTTGTCGCATTTTTAATTTTTGAAAACAGTGGTAATTTTTTTCCGAAAAAGGAGCCGGTTTCTCCGATAATAAAAAACGTTTTTTCAACTAAACGAATCATAGTGCAATTTTCTCCCGGAACGCCCTTGGAAGTCAGAAAGGCGTTTTTTGTTAAAATGGGATTTACGCCGGTGGAGTTTGATGTTTTTGGGTATGATATTGCCGAACTCGATCCGGATTACGCGGAGTCTTTGCGGTTTTCGTTGCGGGAAAGGTTTAGCTATTTTCTAAAATCAGAGCAAAAACCAAAAGATCCCTCGATTTTGGATTACCAAATAGAGCAAAAACAGAAACGCTTAATTCCGCAAGCCGGATGCAACGCTAATGAACCTGAAAAAAAGCCCGGCACTCGCGCCATTGTTCCCTGGTATGACGAAACTATCGGTGTGAGCCGAGCTCATGCCTTTTTGCGGGATAAAAAAATAAAGCTGTTGCCGCAAGGAGTGGTGATTGTAGACAATGGGCCGGTGTTCAGCCATCCCGATATTCTTCCCGCACTAAAAAAAGACAGTGATGGGAATATTATATTCTGGTCAAAAAATAAAAAGTTGTTTAAGGCTGGAGATCACGGAACTCACGTAGCTTGCCTGGCGGCGGCGTACAGAGACGGCAAAGGAATGGAAGGCATAGCCGGACAAAACGCTTATATTCTTCCCCTGATTGTCAATTACAAGGATGAAAACTATTTTTTCACCTCTGATGTCGCAATCGGCTTAAAGTATCTTAAACAGATGGAAGATGAAGGCAAGGTTTCTTGGCGGGTTGTTAATATGAGTTTTGCGCTTTATGAGGAAATTCGGGTTTTTCGGGCGGCAATCAGAGAGCTGCACGACAAACTTTTTGTCGCTGCGGCCGGAAACGAGGAAGATGATTTAGAAAAAGTAAAACTTTATCCGGCTTCTTGGCGATTTTCGAACGTGATGGCGGTGGCGGCTATAAATACCGGCGAACAGCTGGCGTATTTTTCAAACTTCGGAAAAGAAGCGGTAGACATAGCCGCTCCGGGGACTAACATTATCAGCTGCGTCGGTGAAAGCGGTTACAGAAATATGCAGGGCACATCAATGGCCGCGCCGATAACGGCTGGGGCGGCAGCTCTCGTGTTTTCTTTCAACGAATCGTTTTCTCCTTCTCATGTCAAGGCAATTCTTTTTTTTAGCGCGCGCTATTTAAAATCGTTGGATGGAAAAGTAAAAGACAGCAGGCTGGTAAACGTTTACGAAGCTGTTAAGCTCACTTATGAGACTGAAAGCAGTCCATTATAATAATCCTCGCAAAGGATTATTTTTATTTAAATAAAAAACTCGGCATATGCCGAGCGGTGTCTTTAAAAGACGAGGATTAGGCTGTAGCTGGATTTAACCACTTCGCCATTAGGGTAATTATAATTTTCATCAAATTGGCCCTGTTGGACCTTTCTGTCTTTAGCGCCGTTGATGTAGAGCTCTCCGTCTATCTCAACCACGCAACCTTCGGGATGGGGCCAGTAGCGTCTCCATGGCCCTTCGTAAAGAATGATTCGGTCGCCTTTTTCAGCCATTTCGAGCAACACATCAAATTTTTCCCTATAAATTACAGGTCTTATGAGCCTCATTTCTCCTCCTTCTAACGGGAAATTTATCATAGAAACCTTATTTTGTCAATAAAGAACCGCCGGCTCTTCGAGGTTCTCCCTCTTAGGATAAGAGGGAGGCAGAGGGAGTTACGAATACAAAAATCTATTGGTATAAAAAAACAGCGCTATAGGCGCTGTGGTTATTCTCTTTCCAATTTTAGGAGTTTTCGCACACCAAATATGCTGATTTTGCCGATAACCGGCTCGCTTTTCTCGTAGCTGCCCCATTCTTTTTCCTTACAGCTGTATTTATAAGCCATCCCGGTTTGATCTTTTAAATTTACAAAATATTTTTCTTGCGAATTTGAAATTCTTTCTGAGCTGTTTAGCTCGGGGTTAGGCCAATATGGATTGCGGTTTGTGTTTGTGGCTGCGACCGAACGTTTATATATCCATCTTTCTATCTCGTATAGATAAACTGTTTCGCACTTGTATTCGGTGGTTCCGGTATTGTAGTTATATTCAAAATCACAATCTTCGTCTTCCGTAATTTTGCGGCCGCCGATTGGGATTGAAGTTCCTCTTTCCCTGACGGTTGTGTACTCTTCTATCTCAATAATCCTCTCCCAAGAAAAACCGGTAACTTCCAAAGTAATGGGTTTGGTTTTAAAGAACAAAAATCCGCCTATGATAGCTAACAGAAAGACTGCTGAAACGACACCGATCTTTGCGTATTTCGGCATCTTTTTCTCCTTTTCTTGCCTTATGGGCAGGGGCATCTCCAATCCCAGTGAACGCGCCCGTTCCCTTATCCGTGCGATTGTTTTTTCGCTCGGGCCACACGGTGGGCGGCGGGGGAGTTTGACTTTTCTTATTCGTATAGCTGGCTTGGCTGGTTTGCGGTAGGGGTTCATCTTTTCCTCCGGAACTGGCTTAAATTTAGCATGGATTTTGCAGATTGTCAAAGGATATAAAAAACAGCGCATCGCGCTGTGTGTATCAAAGATTAATTTTTTGATTTAGTATGTCAGACGAACTGGAGCCGTTTGTTTTTTGTTTTATGGAAAAAGCATCAAAAGATCGAATATCGTTGGGTTGCGCGTTCCAAGGGGTGAAATTTGCTTTTATGGAGAGAGGAAATACTTCAATTGAAAAATTTTTCAGAATCTCTTCCATGAGTTGCCAAAGCCGGTCTCCCGGATTGATTCGCGCGGCAGAGCCATTGGCAAAATTAATGCAATAGGCTCCATTGGGATTTTCTTCAAGGAACTTTATGAACTCCCGTTTTTCAAGCACCTCAATGGCGCCTGTGTGGCACCAAACATGCCACATATTCTCCCGTGATTTTTCAGGCCTGAACTGGCCCTCCTTGTATACTTGGCATCCGGGAAACATGTTTTGTCCCTCCTGTTTTGCCTTGAATTTAACATCTTTTTAACAGTTTGTCAAGGAGGAGAGTAGGGAGTAAAATAATTATAACGCCGAGGAGGGCGGTGTTTTAGAATAATCATTTTAGTTTATGGATAAAATAAAAGAAATATTAAAAATAATCTCAGCTTTTATTGGTGTAATCATTATAGTTCCTATGGTAATAGGATTTTTTATTTGGAATATTTATCTGGCAAAATTAGGTTTTTGGGAAAATGACTTAATTAAAACTAGATTCATAATTACAGGTATTCTATTTTCAGGTTTATTTTTAATGGTGTTATTTGGTATTTTTAAAATACTACCAAGCGTAAAAAATTGGATATTAGAAAATTTTCATAAGCCGTTTGTTATTTTATTGATCGTTATTATTTTGTTAGTTGGAATCGATTATTATGTTAGAAATTGGTTTGTATATTTTCCTTTGTCTTTGGGCGGTGGAGAACCTAGGGCTATTTCGTTTTTAATGGAGACTGAAGAGCAACTAGAGCGCTTAAACAAGGCAAACTTAGGAGTTATAAAAGTAGCCGGGAGTACTTTAGAAACAAACAAATTATGTCTCCTATATGAAAATAAGGACGATATTATAATAGCGGTGCCTAAGTTAATAAATATAAATAACGAACCCGTAAAGGATATCTCTAGGATAATTTCATTTAGAAAAAATAGTTATTTAGGATTGTCTTATGTGCCAGTAGAAGATGATAAAAAATTATGTAGTTATTTTTTGGGAAATACAATAGGTGATATGTCTATATTTTCAAGTATTAAAAATGTTATATATTTAAAGCTATTATCGTTATTGTCAGCTATTGATTAAGAATTATGTTTATTCATCTTCACTGCCACTCTCACTATAGTTTGCTAGACGGACTTCCGAAAATACCGGATCTTGTTAATCGTGCCAAAGAATTTGGGATGACTTCTTTGGCGCTCACGGATCATGGTGTGATGTATGGAATGATAGATTTCTACAAAGCGTGCAAAAAAGCCGGAATAAAGCCGATCTTGGGGGTTGAGGCGTATGTTGCGCCTCGCCGCCATACCGATAAGGAGCTGGGTGTGGATATAAAGCCGTATCATTTGGTTTTGCTCGCGAAAAACGAAATCGGTTATAAAAATCTTTTAAAACTTACTTCTATTGCCCACCTGGATGGCTACTATTACAAGCCTCGCGTGGATAAAGAATTATTAAAACAATATTGCGAGGGAATTATTGCCACTTCCGCTTGCCTAAACGGCGAAGTCGCCCGGCATCTTTTGTCCGGAAATTATGAATCGGCGGAACGCTCGCTTTGGGAGTACAAAGAAATTTTTGGCGAAGGAAATTTTTATCTTGAAGTCCAGCCGCACACAAGCCGCAAGAATAATGAACAGCAGATAGTAAACGAAAGGCTTATTGAGTTGGCGAGAAAAACAAAGACGCCTCTTGTCGCGACCAAGGATGTCCATTATGTAAAAAAAGAGGACGCCGAGGCGCAGGATGCGCTTCTCTGCATCCAAATTGGTTCAACTCTGGATAATCCCGACCGGCTTTCCATGCGCGATATTGACTGCTCGTTTTCTTCCGAAGAAGAAATGCGCGCCTTTTTTCCGGATTTGTCGGAAGCGATAGATAATACCGAAAAAATTGCCGAACAGTGCAACGTGGAGCTGGTGTTAGGCACAAATATTTTGCCGAAATTTGAAGTCCCCGGAGGGAAAACGGATGTGGATTATTTGCGCGAGCTTTGCGAAGCCGGGCTTTTGCGCCGTTATAAAGAAATTACTCCCGAAGTCCGCGAACGCCTGGAATGGGAGCTTTCGGTTATAAACAGAATGGGGTTTGCTTCTTACTTTTTGATTGTTTCTGATTTTGTAACCTATGCCAAGCAAACAGGCATTGTCGTAGGCCCGGGAAGAGGCTCGGCGGCAGGATCTATCGTAGCTTATATTTTAGGCGTCACCGATTTGGATCCGATTGCTTATAAACTTCTCTTTGAAAGATTTTTGAACCCCGATCGTATTTCCATGCCTGATATTGATATGGATTTTTCTGATACCCGCCGCCACGAGGTTATTGAATACGTGCAGGGTAAATATGGCAAAGACAGGGTGGCCGGCATTATCACTTTTGGAACAATGATGGCGCGCGCGGTGGTACGCGATGTCGGCCGCGTGATGGGGATTCCGTATGCCGAAGTTGACCGCATCGCCAAAATGATTCCGCCTCCGGTGCAGGGGCGCCATATTCCGCTTTCAAAAACAATAGAAGAAGTTGCAGAGATAAAAGAAATTTATCAAAAAAATCCCGAAATAAAACGGCTTTTTGATTTGTCGGTAAAATTGGAAGGCACGGTTCGCCACGCTTCCCAACACGCCTGCGGCATCGTAATCGGCGCAAGCCCGCTCACAGAGCATGCGCCGCTCCAAAAAGCCCAGGGCGGGGACGTAGAGATTGTTTCGCAATATTCTTTGCATCCGATTGAAGATGTCGGGCTTTTAAAAATGGACTTTTTGGGGCTATCAAACCTTTCAATCATCCAGGACACAATAGAGATTGTGGAAGCGGTAGAAAAAGTTTCCTCGGGTAAAGAAATAAAAATAGATATAGACAATATACCCTTGAACGACAAAAAAACTTTTGCGCTTTTGGCGCGCGCGGAGACAACCGGCGTCTTCCAGCTTGAGTCCGCGGGAATGAAACGCTATATAAAAGAATTAAAACCAACAAACATAGAAGATATTATCGCTATGGTTGCCCTTTACCGACCGGGGCCGATGCAGTTTATTGAAAGTTTTATCAACCGCAAACACGGGCGAGAGGAGATAAAGTATATGCATCCCTCAATGGAAAATGCCCTTAAAAATACGTACGGCATTCCGGTTTACCAGGAACAGGTTATGCAAGTGTCAAAAGATATGGCGGGATTCACCGGTGGCGAGGCGGATACTTTGCGTAAAGCCATGGGTAAAAAAATCGCGGAGTTGATGGCAAAGATGAAAGCGAAGTTTATTGACGGCTCGGTGGCGAAGGGAATAAAAAAAGAGCTCGCAGCGGCAGTCTTTCAACAATTGGAGGACTTTGCCGCTTATGGATTTAACCGCTCGCACGCCGCCTGCTATGCTATGATTGCTTACCGCACAGCCTTCTTGAAAGCGCATTGGCCAAACGCTTTTATGGCGGCTTTGATGAACAGCGATTATGGAAATTTGGACCGTATTAGTATCGAGGTAGAAGAATGCCGCGCTTTGGGGCTGCAGGTTTTACCGCCGGATATCAATGAGTCTTATCCGCGGTTTTCCGTCGTTCCTAATACAAATAAAATCCGTTTCGGTCTTGTGGCGATCAAGAATATCGGCTCGGATATTGTGGAAACAATTATCGCTGAGCGCAAGGCGAATGGAAAATTCCAATCAATCGAAGATTTTTTGGAGCGCGTGCAAACTAAAAATGTAAACAAAAAATCAATGGAAGCCTTGATTAAAAGCGGAGCTATGGATTGTTTTGGAGAAAGGGGAGAGATGCTCGCCAATGTCCAAAAAATGCTTGATTTCAACCGCGAAATCCGCGCTTCAAAAGAAAAAGCGGGCGCGTCGTTATTTGGCGCCGCCAATATCAGCCTTTCTCGCCCGACTTTAAAAAGAGATCCTGCGCCGCCCGTTGACGATAAGCAAAGGCTTACCTGGGAAAAAGAACTTTTGGGGCTTTATATTTCAGCCCATCCTTTTTCGCAGTACTTGCCATATGTGCAGGATATTATCACTCGCGCGGACCAGCTTCGGGATAAAAAGGATAATAATTGGGTAACCGTCGCCGGCCTCGTCACCTACGTAAAACAAATCAGAACAAAGAAAAATGAATTAATGTGCTTTGCCACGCTTGAAGACTTGAAATCTTCATTTGAAGTTTTGGTTTTCCCCGGAGTTTTTGAAAAAACAAAAAGTTTATGGGAACAGGATAAAATTATAATTGTCGGCGGCAGGATTTCTTTTAAGGATGGCGAGCCGAAAGTGCTGGTGAATAAAGCGGAGATTATCGCGCAGGAGAATATGCCGAAGATAATTGATGAGTTTTCCAATAAAAAATTCGCTGTCGGCAATTCTTATTCGTCTGAAACGTCATTCCCGCGGAGGCGGGAATCTCAGGGTCCCCGGGTCAAGCCCGAGGACGACAGTAAAAAATTGAAAGAATATTTTAATGGCAACCTTTCGGTGAAAGACGATATAATTTACATTACCGTCCCCGCTAAAATGAAAAAAAACCAAGCGGATACGATAAAAGAAATATTACAAAAATACCCGGGTGAGACCCAGGTATCTTTGCTGGTTGCGGAAACCGGTAAAATGATTCCCGTACCCTATAAGGTGGATAAAGAAAAATTTGTTTAAATTTCTTCCCATTTCTGCGCGGTCCGTGATTTTTCTTGCAACTCGCGGAAGGTGCTTAACTCTTCGTCCGATAATTTTCCGCTATCTTTTAATTTATCGTATAAATCGGAATATGTTTTCTTTTCTTTGTCCGTCATTTGAAAATCAAGATCCAGATATTTATCCAAAATTTCCCTAAAGTCGTATTTGCTTTCTAATTCTTTTAATTTTTGGTTAATCAAATATTGCTTCTCCGCGTTATTAAGATCATCTTGCTCCATTATTTCTTTTTGTATTTCTCTTTTTTCCCTTTTAAAAGATTCATCAAGATAATCAAAAATCATTTCAAATAAATCACTCTTCTTTTGAAGGCTTTTTATTTTTTTTGCATCGGTTTTATCCAAGATGTTTCTTATTTTTTCATGAACATCATTCTCCTTTTCAATAATAGAATCTATTTCATCCCTATCAATTGATTTTGGCGCAGCTTCATTTAATTTTATGATCAAACCATTAAGAAACTTCCCTTGTTTTTTTTGAGGAGACGCGTCTCTTTCCAAAAGTGGATTTTTTGGTTTGGAATTTCCGCTTATATTGGCTCTGATTCTTATGATTTCTTCTTCGTCATTTTCCTCCTCGTCTTCGTCGTCAAATCGCGTTAACCTGCTTATAAATTCTTCTTTTTCAGAAAGGGGATTTACGGGTACGCGAGGTTTTTTTCCGGGGACTTGGGGTTCTGGGCTTTCTTTTACGGAAACAGAAATATCTTGAGCTTTAGCTTCTGTTTTTTTTCGAGTTTTTTCAAAACCGCTGATTGAGCCGCCTCTCATTAAAATAGTATCTTCCGTATTTTTGTCGCTAATGTCTTTGCTTTTATTTTCTTTATTTGCCGGAGGCATATCGAATTTTTCCATAAATTTAAATTAATTATGCTAAAATCATAGCACATTTTAAGACTTTTGTCAAGATGTATTTATCTAATTTTAGCTAAAATTTCAGCTGTTTAGCCTTAATTTTTTCTGTGAATTCTATATTAATTTTATTGCGGGAGGAACTATTTGTCAATTAAATTTTTTCTTGATAAAATGAATAATATTGAGCTTAAAAATGCTTATGGTAAAAAAGACTGATTTTGCAATCAATTCGCCTCAAAAATCGCCGCTCCGAATTTATAAAAGAATCGGAGTCGGTTTTATAAGCTTAACGGCTATTCTGCTTTTGATTGTTATGTATATGGCGCTCTCCAGAGCGACTATTATTGTGGAGCCCAATGAAAAATCTTTGTCTGCGGATTTGCTTGTTACTGTAAAAGAAAAAGATTTGCGAAGCGGAGATATCCCGGGAAAAATTGGCATAACCAGCCTTTCGCGGGAGGCGGTTTTTACTTCTTCGGGCGACGGAGTTGAGATGCCGGCGAAAGCGGAGGGGCAAATTACCGTGTATAACAATTCAGCAAAAAACCAGGCATTGATTGCCACCACCAGGTTTTTATCAAAAGACGGGGTTCTTTTTAGGTTAAAAGATGAAGTTACTGTTCCGGCTGGAGGCAGTGTAAGGGCGGAAATTGCGGCGGATAAAGAAGGCAAAAGCGGAGAAGTGGGGCCGACAACTTTCACTATCCCGGGACTTGCCGCAAGCCTGCAGACAAAAATATTTGGCAAAAGCGAAGCGGCTATGACCGGAGGGACTGCGAAAATGAGTGTCATAAGCGAAAAAGACATAGATGACGCAGTTAAAAATTTAACCTCTACGTTAATGGCAGAAAGCGCGGATAAATTAAAAACTCTTTTAAATCCCGATGGAAAATTTTCCGGCATTGCCCGCAAAGAAGTAATAAAAAATAAAGAATTGAGCGTTAAAGCCGGGGATAAGGCGCCGAATTTTAAAGTTAAATTAGAATTGGACATTGTTGGGGCGGCTTATGACTCCAGCTTGCACGATCAGGCTGCGAAGACATTGAGCAGCATGATCGCTTCTGATAGAAAATTGGTTTCATCAAATATTTCAGAATTGGCTCCGACCATAGAAAAATACGATTTGGAAGATAAGTCGGCAAATTTAAAAATAAATTTGGTCGGAAGCACGATTATTAGCGCCGATAGCCCTGTTTTTGACAGAGAGAAGCTCGCCGGCCTGACGGTAGAGGAGACAAAGCAATATTTGGAAAAATACGCCGGTATCAAAAGTGTGGAAATTAAGTTTTTTCCGTTTTGGGTTGACAGAATACCCAAACTAAGAGACCACGTAAAAGTAATTGTTAAATAATATCGATTAATTTTATGGCAAAAAAGAAAGAAGAAGTTGATAGTTTGGAGATTCTCCGCCATTCAGCGGCTCACCTTTTGGCTGCTGCCGTACAGGAGCTCTACCCAAAAACAAAGTTCGGTGTTGGCCCCGTTGTGGAGAACGGGTTTTATTATGATATGGAAGTGCGGGATGCGGAGGATAAGGAGGTTAAGCTTTCTGAAGGAGATTTGAATAAAATAGAAAAACAGATGAGGCGCATAAAAGAACGGAGTGAGAAATACGTTCGGGAAGAAATGGATATAAAATCCGCAGTAAAAATTTTTAAAAAAATGGGACAGGATTATAAAGTTGAACTGCTGAAGGACTTGGAAAAGAAGGGGACAACATCCGTAAAAGAAGAAGCTAAGGAAATGGGGTTAAAGAACGGCAAGGTCAGTCTGTATACAACGGGAAAATTTGTTGATTTGTGCCGCGGACCCCACGTCGCTTCCGCAAAAGAAATTAAAGCTTTTAAATTGCAAAAAATCGCCGGCGCTTATTGGCGCGGAAGCGAGAAGAATAAAATGTTAACTCGCGTTTATGGATTGGCTTTTGAAAGCGAAACCGAACTTGAGGCGCATTTGAAAATGCTGGAGGAAGCTGAAAGGCGCGACCACAGGAAATTGGGAGAAGAAATGGAGCTTTTTACTTTTTCCGCGGATATCGGCCCGGGCTTGGTGCTTTGGATGCCGAACGGAAATTTAATTAAAGAAGAATTGGAAAACTGGGCAAAAGAAACAGAAGAGAAGTGGGGTTATGTTCGCGTAACGACCCCGATAATTACCAAAGAAAATTTATTTTATATTTCCGAACATTTGCCTCATTATAAGGATAGTATGTACAGCCCGATGGATATAGACGGTGAAAAATATTACCTTAAACCGATGAATTGCCCGTTCCATCACACTATCTTTAAAAATAGAAAAAGAAGCTACCGTGAATTGCCTTTAAGGCTTGCAGAATATGGCTGGTGCCATAGATATGAGGACTCCGGGTCCCTTTTTGGCTTAATGCGCGTTCGCGGAATGCAGATGAACGATGCGCATATTTATTGCACCAAAGATCAGGCTGTAAAAGAGTTTGTGGACGTCATAAAATTGCACGAATATTATTATAAGATGTTAGGCATTAAAGAATATTGGATGGAATTGGCTTTAAGAAATCCTGATAATAAAAAATATCACGGCGATGACGCTATGTGGAAAGAAGCGGAAAGCTTGATGCGTGAAGCAATGGAAAAATCAGGAGTGCCTTTCATCGTGCAGAATGACGGCGCGGCTTTTTATGGCCCCAAGATAGATTTCCAAATTAAATCGGCGATCGGGCGCGAGTTTACAGCTTCTACAAATCAAATAGATCTGTTTATGCCGAAAAAGTTTGATCTAAAATATATTGATAATGAGGGAAAGGAACAATTTGTAGTTTGTATTCATCGCGCGCCTTTGGGCACGCACGAACGCTTTATAGGGTTTTTAATTGAACATTTTGCCGGCGCTTTCCCGACTTGGCTTCATCCGACGCAAGTACAAATAATTCCCGTTGGCCGTGACCATATTAAGCCGGCTGAAAAATTGGCGGAAGATTTAAAAAAAGAGGGTGTGCGCGTTTTAGTTGATTCTGCCGATGAGACGGTTGGTTATAAGATAAGAAAGGCTGAAAAATTTAAAGTACCTTATATGCTGGTTATTGGAGATAAAGAAAAGGATTTAAAAAAGCTTTCGGTTCGCGAACGCGGCAAGAAAGAGACACGCGAAATAAGCCTCGTTAAATTCAAAGAAAGCATCTTGGAAGAAATTAAAGAACGAAAAAATAAATAACGTTGATTTTCTACCGGTATTTAAAAATCCCCGTACGGGGATTTTTAAATTATTTTTTTATCTTCCTTTTATTCCGGGCAATCGCTCCGATCCGCCTCTTCCCGCTAACCTGAAAGTCGTTCCGGATTCTAAGGTTTCTTCCAGCCTCCCGAATCTTTTTCCGTGTTCCGCGAGCATATTATTATAGGCTTCTAATTTTTGCGCATATTCGGATTGTTTGACTTGAAATTCATCCCAATCGCCGCCCATTGTTTTTTTGATCTTGCGGTCTCGGAAAAAACCTTTAATGCCGGCGAACAGTCCTTTTTTCGGAGGAGTATAAGCTTCGTTAGGGCCGAATTTTTTTTGGTATAAGGCATTAATTTCCGCTTCCAAGCCGCCGACAGATTTTGTCCTGCCATTTTTTTGTTCACCAAATAAAATTCTGGATAATTCCATTAATTTTTCTTGCGAGTCGCTGTATTTTTCAGCTAGTTTATCAGCATAATCATTTACGGCCGTCGTTGCGCGATCTATAACTTCCCGGGCTGTTTTTACTTTTTCCCGCGCGCTTTTTTTGGCATTGCCCTCATTTTTTTCAAGAATTTCTTCGTTTTTCCTGATGATTTCCAGGTTCTTTTTTATTTCAGGAGCTAAGAGCTCCGGATAATCGGAGAGGCTGGCGCGCAAACGTTCTTTGATTTCATTTTCCAGCTTAAGCGCGTTTTTATTTTCCTGTGTTTTTTTTATTTCCGGCTCATCAATGGATTTTTTAATCTTCGCTACTTCGAGTTTTTCTGCAGCTTCCAAGCCTTCTTCCAAAATTTCATCCGGTTCTATTTCGGGAATATTATCTTCCTCTTGTTCGCGCATTTTTTCCGCTTCCTTTTCACGGAGCTCATTTATGGCTTCTTGAGTTGCTCTTGAGGGTTTTTTTCTTTTTTTTGCGGATTCTTCTATTTTTTTATCCTCATCTTCATCACTAAAATCAAATTGTAAGTCAGCTTCTTTATTAGAAAGCTGCGCTAATTCTTGCCTTATCTTTAATTCTCTTTCTTGCGCTTTCCGTTTTTTTTCCGGAACCCCAGCTTTTTCTCTAACTTTTTTAATTTCTTTTTCCGCTAAAGCCAAAGCCTCCTTAGCTCTTGCTTGTTTTTTTGTTATATCTTTTTTGGATAAACCGGAAACGCTTTCAAGCTTGAAATTTTTTGATTCTATTCTTGGTTCCATATTTTTATAAATTATTTTTTTTCTTCTTTTATTATACATCAAGCGGCTAATGAGGGGCAAATTATGGATGTGGATAATTAAAAAGCCCATTCTTTAGAAACGGGAGATGTTTATACCCCCCCAAGTTTTTGCGTATTTGATGTGGGATTAAAAAAGCCTCGGACTTTTGGTCCGAGGCGGGATTCGGGCGGCCGCACACCACTAGGGTATGGGGCCACACGCTGGCGGATCGTTTTTATCCGCAGCCTGAAGATAGCATGCAGAGGAAGATTGCCAAGAAGATTGAAGCGATAATTCCAAGGCTTAGCGCTATGTCATGATCCTGGATATCCATTTTTCCTCTCTTCGTCAATTTACTGCGGTTATAGTAGTATTTTTTAAGGTTTTTGTCAAGAGCTTTTAAATAATTTTTATCTAAATTTACATTAAAATTTATATTTTTGCCTTGTCTTTTAGACCCAAATTAGGTATATTCTTATTCATATAGATAAAAGTGTAATGCTATGCCGAGAAAATATTTTATTTTAACTTTTGGCTGCCAAATGAACAAGTCTGATTCGGAGCGGATAAGCGGCTTGCTTTTGGATATGGGTTTGGAACCGGCAAAACAAGCGGAGGCGGCGGATTTAATAATTTTAAATACTTGCTCCGTGAGACAGACTGCTGAAGATCGGGTTTATGGATTAATCAGGAATATAAATATATTAAAAAAGAAGAAACCTCATCTTTTGGTGGGGATAACCGGTTGTATGGCGGGCAGGGATAAAGATGGAAAGATAAAAAATAAATTTGAAATAAATCCCCCCTCTGGCTCCCCCCTTGAGTACAAGAGGGGAGAGGGTGCGGAAGAGGCGCCCCGAAAAGAAGGATATAAAAAACAAAAGGGCATTTCCGTTGATTTCTTTTTTCCTATTTCCGACCTGCCCCGCTTGCCCGAAATGATTTTTTCCCGCTGGAATAAAACTATCGGATTTCCGACTTCCGATAGTAATAAAATTACTGATTATTTAGGGGTGAAGCCTAAAACGGCGGAGTGGTGGAGAGGGTGGGTAGTAATCCAAACAGGGTGTTCTAATTATTGCACGTATTGTGTGGTGCCTTATGCCAGAGGGCACGAGAAAAATCGGTCGGTAAAAGAGATTTTAAAAGAAGCTCGGTCTATAGTGAAGTCTGGAGTAAAAGAAGTTCAGCTATTAGGGCAGGCGGTAAACGGTTACGTTGCTCCGGATCCGGAAAATTTTTCAAAATCTAACCCGTTTAAAACTATCGGAAGTCGGAAATCCGATAGTAAGGATTTTGCGGCGTTATTATGGGAGATAAATCAAATTCCCGGTGTAAACCGCATAAATTTTGCTTCGGCTCATCCGATGTATATGAATTCGGCAACTATAAAAGCAATGAAGCTGCCAAAAATGGCTAATTATTTGCATTTGCCGGTGCAGTCAGGCAATAGTGAAATTTTGAAGAAGATGAATCGCAATTATACACGCGAGAAGTATTTTAAAGTTATAGAAAAAATAAAAAAAGCGAAGCCGGATATCTCTTTAGCGTCGGATATTATCGTCGGATTCCCGGGTGAGACAAAAAAACAGTTTGCGGATACGATTTCACTTTATAAAAAATGCGGGTTTGATCTGAGTTATAACGCAATGTATAGCCCGCGAACCGGCACTGCCGCCTACAGGGCTTTTGCTGATGACGTTCCCCGCGAAGAAAAGCGTTTGCGCTGGCGCGCTCTCCAAGATTTGATGGAAAAAAGCGCCCTGCAAAAAAATAAAAAGTTTTATGGCAAAACCGTGGAGGTGCTGGTTGACGGATGCAAAAATGAAAAATGTTGGGGTTTCTCCCGCGAATATAAAAAAGTTTCATTTCCCGGCCGCAAAACTTTAATTGGACAGGTTGTAAATGTAAAAATTAATAAAGTAAAAGAATGGGAGCTGGAGGGTTACGAATTAATATAACGAATTACGAAAAATAAATTGCCAAAACTCATAGTCATTCTTGGGCCGACGGCGTCCGGAAAAACGGCGCTGGCGGTTTCGCTTGCGAAAAAATTTAATGGCGAGATTGTGAATGCCGATTCAAGGGCGATTTACCGCGAAATGAAAGTCGCAACCGCTCGGCCGAGCGTAAAAGAGGGCGGCGCGCGCCATCATCTTGTTAATTTTGTTTCTCCGGATAAAGATTTTAGTTTAGCAGAGTATAAAGAGCTGGCGGTGGATAAAATTAATAGTATTGCACGAAGGGGAAAACAGCCTTTTTTGGTTGGCGGGACTTGGCTTTATATTCGAGCGGTTGTGGATAACTTAGACATTCCTAAAGTTGCGCCGGATAAAAAATTTCGGGAAAAATTGTATAAACAAAGTTCAAAAATTTTGTATAGGGAGCTTAAAAAATTTGATCCTGAAGCCGCCAAAAAAATTCATGAGAATGACAAACGCCGGATTATCCGCGCCCTGGAAGTCATTAAATTTAGCGGCAAAAAAATTTCTGAACAGCAAAAAGAAGGCGCGCCATTATACCAATTTTTAAAACTTGGTATAAAAAGGGATTTGGATGAAGTGGAAAATCGCGTCCGCGCAAGAATTAAGAAAGAAATGGGTGAAAAATTGATTCGAGAGACGAAAAAACTTTTAAAAAAATATAAAACCAATTTGCCGTCAATGTCGTCCTTGGGTTATCGCGAGGCGGGGGCATATTTACAAGGAAAAATTTCCAAAGCTGAGGCGTATGAGCTTTTAGCAAAAAATACCCGTGGCTTTGCGCGATATCAGCTCAATACTTTTCGCCAGGATAAAAAAATAAAATGGGTGAAAGATAAAAAACAAGCGGAAGAAAGAATAAAAAAATTTTTAAACAAGAATTAAAAAAATCCCATCAAGGGATTTTTTGGATTACGGTCGGGACAACCTCCACCAATTCAAAGTCTTTTCCTCCGGAAAGCTTAAAGACGTGCGCGTGAATTAAGAACTCTTTTTCAGCTTCCGCTCTATTGTCAACGTTTAATCCAATCTTTTTTATATTGCCTCGTTCGCTCCTGTACCGGATATAATATTCTTTTTCTTTTGGTTCCACTACAGGCGTTCCGGTAGTTATTTGTTGCACCAGCTTAGGCAGGTCATGAATGGCTTTTGAGGCATCTTCCGGAGTAACGGGTTCGTCTCCGCTTGGAGCTCCAATGCTTGCCCGCTCAAAAGCTTCTATCAAGGTGTTATCAGTTTTTGGTTTCACTGTTTATTGCCTTTTGCTTCCTGCCAAAATCATAAGAGGAATAAGCTTTGCTTTGCGCGCTTTTTCCCGATCTGCGTAGTTGGATCGCCAATTTTTAAAAATTTTTTTGGCGTCATCGTCATTTTTGGCTTTTATATACTTTATATAATGTACGACCGACTCCACCTTATAGATTATAAGATAGTTATTCATCTGTTCTCCTTTTAAAAGATCTTATTTAAAATTATACCAAAACAAGAGGAAAGTCAATAAAAGAGAATAAAAAAAATCCCGCAAAATAAGCGGGATTTTTTTTATTGATTGAGTTTTTTAACTAAAGCTTCTTTCGCCGCGCCGGGGTCGGCTTTGCCCTTTGCTTCTTTCATTACTTGGCCGACAAGAAACATAACGGACGCTTCCTTTCCGGCTTTGTAGTCGGCAACAGCTTTAGGATTGGCGGCGATTACTTTTTCTATTATTGCGTCCAATTCATCCCCACCCCCTTGGGACAAATCTTTTTCTTCCATTATTTGCGATGGATCGCCTCCGGTCTGCATCATAATTTCCAAAAGCTTTAAAGCGTTCGGACCTGAAATTTTATTGTTATAAACAATGGTAATAAATTCCGCAAAATTTTCCGGAGTTATTTTTAGCGTTCGGATATCAACTGCGTTTTGCGCCATTAATCCGCCGAGCTTATTTATAAACCATCCGGAAACAAGCTTTGCCATTTTGACGCCATACTTTTCCCAGATTTCGGTTTCCGTCCCTTCAATGTTTGGCAAGGCCATAAGCCAGGATATAAGTTCCGAAACTACGCGCTCGGTATAATTTGCCTTGAAGGTATCTTCGGTTAAAATTTCCGCATCAGCGGGAGAGAACCCGTACTCCGCCATAAATCGGTATTTTCTCGCGCGGGGAAGCTCGGGGAGGGAATGGCGCACCTCTTCTTTTATTTCCGCGAGATTCATTGGCGGCAAATCCGGTTCCGGAAAATAACGGTAATCGTGCGCTTCTTCTTTTGTCCTTTGCTCGTAAGTAACCCCCTTAGCATCATCCCAGCCGCGGGTTGATTGGAAGTTAATCGGTTCTCCGGTTTCTTCCCAGGCTTGCGTTTGCCGTTTTATTTCGTATTCCAGGGCGCGTTCCACAGCGCGGAAAGAATTTAAATTTTTTATTTCCGTTTTTGGATTAAACTGCAAAGCCCATTCTTCGTTTTCTCCGGGTTCTACATACTCGCGCATAGAAATATTGGCATCACAACGAAGCTGGCCTTTTTCCATATCGGCGTCAGAAACTCCCAAATAGCGCATTATTTTTCGCAGTTCTTGCAAAAATATTTTTGCCTCCGCCGGGGATTTTATATCCGGCTCGGTTACGATTTCCGCGAGAGGCGTGCCGCCGCGGTTGTAATCCACCAAACTATAGCTCCCATCGGCGCTATGGGTATTTTTTGCCGCATCTTCTTCCATATGGAGGCGGGTAATGCCAACTTTAGCGGTTTTTGTGCCTTCTTTTGTGGGGACATCCACCTCTAAAAATCCGTGTTCGCCAACCGGTTTGTCGTATTGTGAAATTTGATAACCTTTGGGCAGGTCCGGGTAAAAATAATGTTTGCGGTCAAATTTTGAAACCTCGTTTATTTTGCAATTCAAAGCCAGGGACGCCAAAACGCCCATTTTAATAGCTTCTTTATTTATAACAGGCAAAACTCCGGGTTGTCCGGTACAAATGGGGCAGATAGTCGTGTTTGGCGGTTCGTACTCCCCGCGATTGGAACACGAGCAAAACATCTTTGATTTTGTTTTTAGTTGGACGTGAATTTCAAGTCCGATGACAGGTTCAAGTTTCATAAAAGTTGTTAGCTTGTGGCTCTTTAAATTCTATTATTTTTAGGGGAAAATGTCAAAACTAAGTTGTAGGATAAATAGGGCGTAGAAAATAAAAAAGCCACCAGCATTGCTCGGTGGCGGAAAGAACAAGGTGTTGGTTATTTTTAACTCAGTATTGAATTAAAAATAACCAACGTGGTGTCCCAAAGTGGCTTGAGGCACAACCGCTCGACCATCAGACGCCGTCCACTGGCGTGCGCTTATAGCCTTCTCTAGTCGAGCCTTAGAAGAAAGATTAACACTATTTTTGATTTTTGTCAACCCTTATAAAAAAAGCCGCCGGGCGTGTGTGCCGCGGCGGCGGTGGGGGTAAGAGTGAGACGGCGAAAGGGGTATTAGTCGAGCACGACATTAACCCCCTGTGGTCCAACGTATCCTCTGTAGCACCATATTGAGTAAAGCTTAACGCTACCTGAGCAGTAGATCTGCTCTGAATTTTCCATCACTTTGGAGTAGTTTTTGACGGAATTAATCAAGCAGATGACTTGGTGTTTGTGCCCTTCGTAGTCGGTGATATTGATGATGACCTGCGTCTTATCGTCACCTTGTTCCTTTGCATCCATGTTGATATGCTTCCACATGGCAAGGGTGGGCATCTTTGGGGTAGGATCGCCTTCGCGCCGGCTCTCATTAAACTGTTTGATGGCCTCCTGCACCAAAGCCAGAGCTACGACCCGCGTGTTCGAGAGATCGGTTTTCATTTTTTTCCCTATCAAAGGGTTTGCGAGGGGTTATCCCACCGCAGTTGCCGTCTCAGCAACGAATTAGTTTAAATAGTTTATTTAAGCCAAATCGCTAATGATTGATTTTATTTTTGACACTATAGCACATTTAAAGGTTTTTGTCAAGGGTAGGAGTAATAAAATTAAGTAAAATAATATAAAAAAACCGCAGAAGCCGGGCGGTGGCGCATTGACCTCTACGAAGCTGCGTAAGCTTCAATTTTGGTTTTTTTAAGGTAAAACAATCCCGCCTTTCGGCGGGAAATACTCAAATTCGTCATTTTTAATTCATAACTATTTTTTCGCTTCCCGATAGGCAATGGTAAGGACAATGATGGATAAGGGCGCAAAAAATGATGCGGCCAAATCAGAAATAATCACGCTTGTTATGGCTACGCCCGGAGAGACCGCGGTGTCCAAAGGTTGATTTAACACAAAACTTATTAAATTGAAAATTCCGGCTAAAACCAAATAAGCTATAATTCCCCAAAATAGATTAGGAACCAATATCCTACCGAATATCGGCCAAAATCTGCCCTTTGATAATGCATGGCTTTGGCGAAAGGCTTCCCAGCCCTTTTTTCCTTCCAAAACCACTTCATAAACGGCGAATGCGTACCAAACGGTAAATAAAATACCCGGAATAATCACCAGTAAAAATCCGCCAATGGTGATTAAGCCCGCCAAAAGTGAAACTGAAAGCGCAGGCAGGTAAACCGGCCACATATTTTTTAATTTAAAATCAGCGCTTTTATTATTAATAAATTTGTCCGTATAAAAAATCAAGAAGATTGTCACCCCTAAGTTCAAGAGATAAAAAATTAAAGAAATTACGCTGGAATAGGCGATGCCCACAAGATTGGAGACTTGCAAAACATCCGTTAAATAATAATCAAGAAGGCTGGTAAAAACCGAGGAAATGAAAATTATCCCCACGAAGGGCAAATATTTTTTGAATTTGGCAATGTAAATTGACCAGGAGAGATGAATAATTTGAGCGATAGGAAGCATAGAATCGTGTAGCACGTAACACGTAACATATAACACAAGGAATGCAGGTGTTTTTTTGTTACAGTGTTATATGATTTTGTATTGTATGAACGAATTATACCATTTTTTGCACAATAGCCCAAATTTTTTCGTGGATTATTTCTATCGGCAAAAGATTTCCGCCATCTTCACAAGTAATTCTTTTCCAGTTGTTCATTTTTGAAACTAGGCGCAATGATTGCTCGCGGGACATCCTTTGGTAGTCCAAGTTTTCTTCGTTGCCATCCAGCTTACCGCGTTCTGTCATTATGCGGCGGGAAGTCTCCGGTGAAACATCCAAATATAAAATTATATCCGGACGCGGAAGCTCAAAAATTCCATGTTCTATTTTTTCTAACCAATTTAAAAAATTTTCCCTTTCAGTATCGTTTTTTATTTTGCTTCCCTGGTGGATTTGGTTTGCGGAAACATATCTGTCCAGAACCACTATTTTATCTTCCGCCAGCCATTCTTTAAGCCGCTTGCTTGCTTCAAATCTGTCTGCGGCATAGAGTGCTGAAACGAGATAAGGATTAAGTGTTGTAGGGTCGCCAAAATGGCCGTTTAAAAAACAATCTATCAAGTTGCCGAAATAGCTTTTTTCGTGCTGTGGAAATTTTAGCATTTCGGTCTTATGGCCGTTTTCTTTTAAGCGCTCCAAAAGCCTATTTACTTGAGTTGTTTTTCCACAGCCGTCAGTAGCATCAATGACAATTAGCTTTCCGTTCATATGTTTATTTATATTTTTACGCCTACAGTCGATAGCGTTTCGTCGGATAAGTCCACGCGAATATATTTTGCCAAAAGAGGATGGATTTTTTCTATTTCTTTAAAGCACTGCTGGGCGATGCGGCGGTAAGAAATATGGCCTTTCTTGCCGGAGCGGAGGGGGATGAAATGATGAAGTTCGCGCAAATTCCATGTAAAAAGCGTGCGTTTTCTAAAGGCCAGCGGAACAATATATTGCGCTTCTTCCGGAAATTCTCTTGATATTTTCTCGTATGCTTCGGCGGCTTTTTCAATTGCGCTTTTATATTCTTTATCGCATCCGGCGTCAATTATGTCTTGCGGAATGCTGTAGCCGTGAAGCGTGGTAACCGCTTGGCTTGTCTGGGTTGCCATCCTGTGCCGTTGGACGTCGCGGAAGGCGCCATAATCCATCAAGATATCAAAAGTATAATAAATATGTTCCAGTTCGCGGAGCGGCCTGTCAAACGGGCTCCTGCGCTTCATAGACTCGTCTATAAT
>Ga0265297_10003688_pt1 | contig 27047 bp, 22 predicted proteins | sample Munlanlwell13791_FD_192502 | JGI IMG/M metagenome (GOLD analysis project Ga0265297, IMG submission 192502) | Leachate microbial communities from a municipal landfill in Southern Ontario, Canada - Leachate well 137-91 | ecosystem: Engineered > Solid waste > Landfill > Unclassified | place...
TTTGAATCGTCAAACCACGATCGTCCCGGTGCCCCATCTTCGCCTAGTTCGGTTTTATATAGCCAAGCAGAACTATGCACAAGCAAGGAACGACGATTAATATCTGTTTCTTCTAATATCTTTTCAAGAAACTTGCCCATACGATCATGGATTTTATCCGATGTTAATTGAGTTGGAAGGGCAAAATATATCCCTGTCGCATCACCTTTTTCTAAAATTTTGTAGGCAGCATATAGGGCCGCCTCAGTTTTGCCTATACCCATGGGGGCTTCTAACACATAGATCCCTTGATTATTTGTTGCCTCTGCAAGACACCTCTGCACATTGTTGCATGAAGGAAGATCAAACATCTCTTCGAAAGAAACTCCCTTGCGAATTTTTGGAGCAATAAAACCAGCAAGATCTACAGCCTCAGAAATATGATCCTTTAATATTTCCTGTTTTGCTTCATCAAACAAAGAACCTGAACCAATCCAATCAGCTACCGTAGTAAGGCCAGAAAGAACATCTGAATTCAAAGCAGATGACACCTTCGGCCAGTCTAAATGTAAATCATTTTTCAAATTTTCTATTAAAATCTCTCGTTGTTTTTGCCAACCAGCACCCCCATAAATATCTGCGTCGGATGATTGCACACCGGGTGGAGTGTATCCATGATGTCTACCAAGAATTTCAGGTATATATTTAAGTTTCTGACTAATCGTCGCTTGGCTAACACTAAAATGATAGCCAATTGCTTTATCTAAATCATGACTTACAATCCCAAGTTGCATTCCAATATCGTAATAAATCTTTTCCTGAAATGACGGACTAACCTTTCCTACATCATGAGCTGCCGCAACTAGCTCACTGCCTTCGGGAAAGAGACTTTCTTTGAGCCAATTAGGCATGCGACTCAAAAGTTCACGCGCCACATACCCAACTATACGACAATGTGTTTCAACTGATACACCTGGTTTATTTCCAGACAAAGAACGAATAGTCTTAGCTAAGCAATCACAAAGAGGGATAACCTTCATATCAGCATTCTCATCCGTAGTGTTTCTTGGTTTTATCATGGAGTTAACACCTTATTTTGCCGTTTGTCGTTTAGGATTATCAGATATCAATTTGACCTCAACAAACTCAAAGCTGTTCATAAAAAACCATTCACAGGGGTCTAACAATTCCTTACAGATAGGGCATACATAATCAATGTTACCGATTTTAATTGCATTCTTATAATCATGTCTACAGATTATATTGTTATTTTGTTTTCTCATTTAACACCTTCGTCAAATTGGATATAATAGACATAGATTCAACCCACCCAATTCAAGTTGCCAATGCAAAATTAAAATACTTTACAAACATTTATAGGAGCAGGATGAAGCATTGGTTATATATACAAGATTGGGGCAGAAATTGTTTAAGACCAAAAAGGTTTTATTTAATTTATTCTCAAAACTTTTTTTGTAATCTTTTATTTTTTATCTTCACATTTATTGCAAAGCTCTGGGTTTTTTTCCGAGGGGCGCACGCCGAAAAGTTTTGCGGCAATTATTCTATACAAAAAACCTTCAAGCGGCACTTTGCATTTTTTACATTTCTTTTTCACATTCCTTTCACCAGTTAATTAGTTTTTACAAGCCCTTTTAAGTAATTCTCGCCTTTTTTAGTCAGACGGTATTTTTGCAAGCGGCTGTTGGGTTTCTTTGGGATAGTATATTCAATATAATTGGCGGAAAGCAATTCGTTAACAGCTCTTTTTAAGGCACCAGTTTTACTTTTTAAGTTTAGACCTTGAACGATTTCTATCATTGATAGGGGAGTTGTTGCCAAAATATTCAATACTTGTTCTGACTGGGCCCTTGACTGGGCCCTTGACTGGGCCCTTGTTGCTATTTCTTCACGAGAAGCTACGCATTCGTTATCCTGTTTAAGAAACAACGGGTGTATTGGAAATTCAACTGTAAGAAAGGTGCGGTCTTCATCTGTGTGAAAAATAGGCAAAGGAGAGCCATTCTTAGTAACTTCGTGAAGCATTTTTGGGATACCTGTCCCGCGACCTTCGGTAATTTCCAGTTCTTTTAAGAACTCTCCAACTCTGCGGTTGCGGTAACGCCTAGATGTGAACCTACTTGCCTGAATATCTTTATTTGAAATAGAGCTATCTGGGCCCGGGAAACTTCCAATAGTTATGCTATTGGGCAATATTCGCACTTCCACAGGTTCTCTAATTTCATAAGAACGGTGATAAACAGCGTTACAAAGAGCTTCCTTGATAGCAATGTATGGATAGTTAAAAAAGCGATCAGCATCAGGGCGGTTTGAGCGTTTTATAATTTTTTCGGTAATAACCTGATTTTGAATATGCGTTAAGACCTTTTCTATAATCATGTGTAGCGGTCCTTTGAAAATTTTTTCTGAAAAAGAATCCGCTCCGAGTCCTTCTGGAAAATGAACTATATCAATTTGTGTCTGAGGGAAATATTTATGTGGTTCTTGATTGAAAAACATTAAGCCCACATTTTTGGGCCTCATATATTCATCTGGACCGTCCACAATATTCATATTTCGGCAAAGTTGTACGAAATCCATCTTTGCTGCCTGCTCAAATAGGTCGCTTTTTACTTGCTGGAGGTAAGAACGGATTAACCCAAGGTTTAGTTCATTAATGGTAGCCGTATGATTTATTCTGTCGTCAAATGGTACAGTGGCAGCAAGAGAAAAAAGCTCTTTTTCATCCTGTGGTTTGGCAATAATTGTGTTAGCGGCTTTACGGATATAATATGCGTAGCGTTTCTCGTCTTTGGAAAGAGAAAGAGGTGCTTTGTAAGGGCGTGTTTGGCCACCAACACACCACAAGACAATAATGTATTTTTCCTTATATTCAGTTGGCACAACAATAGGGTGATAGTAAGGTTGTATTTTGTGGCCAAGTTCAATTATTTCTTTCTGAATTTTATCTATATGATTTTTCGCAATGCCTTTAGGTGGCAAAATAGGGTTTCCTTTGTTTTCCTTTACGCCAATTATGATATAGCCGCCACCCAAATTATGAAAATCGTTGGCAAATGCGCACATTGTGTGTAGAACTGCTTCTGGGTTCCACCCCTCTTTAAATTCAAGCCGTTCCCATTCAACTGTGCGAGCTGTTAAGAGATGGTCAATGTTGATAGGCAGGTTCATTTTTTCTCCAGTTATATTTGTCTTATACAATTTCGGCTTCGGCGGCGATTTTGTTTAAATTGATAATTCCGCCCCCGCTTGCGGGACGGTTACCAAATCGTTCCTTCTCCCCTTGGCGGGTAAGTTTCTGGACCCCGTGAAGTCTGGGGAAGAAGGTTAGGACATAAAGTCCTATAGGGACAACATCCCTTTACGGGATGAGGGGGTCAAATGGGACCTGTTATCAAATGCACACCCTCACCTCAATCCTCTCCCATCAAGGGAGAGGAATAAAGAATTAGAACCACTGATACCTCTCAGCTCAAGGGAGAGGAATAAAGAATTAAAACCACTGATACCTCTCAGCTCAAGGGAGAGGAATAAAGAATTAGAACCACTGATACCTCTCAGATTGCTGGGCGGAGATTCATTCTACTGTTAAGTGAAATCGGGAATGCTATTTTTACAGCACAAACTTTAAATAGCCATGGAATTTTATAATTTTTACTGCTTTTTTGTATGAAAATCCTTGTTTTTGCATAAATATGAGGAGAGGCACTCCTTGAATTTCATTGAATATGAGGATTTTGTGAATTTATTTATTAACATAGATTTCAGATTTTGATGGGTCGGTTTGGGTTAGCTTTGTTTTTAGGGTTTTTATTTTTGAGTTCTTGCGGATTATTTGTGGCAAGAGCATTAGCATACCGGTTATTACGCCGCCCGTAAATGCCGCAAGCACAGATATTGTGAGTGTTGTAAATGTCCCCCATTTTAGAAATGTGATGTAAACGGTGGCGGTGTTTTGCATTGAGAATACCAGCATTGCTGCGCAGAGAATGAAAACAAAAATAAAAGTATATTTCATAAATGCTCCTTTTAAAAAAATGTTGCAATTTTGTGAAAGTTATATTATAATACTCATGCGGGACTAGGGCTTTCCTGGGCCCGTTTTGTATTTTATGGGAAAACCTTCAGCCCGTAACCCATATACTTCCCGTCCTTCTGGTGTAATTTCTTTTCAACAATTTTGAATGCCTTGTTTTCACCATCATTGTTCATAATCCATTTGCCGATAGGGTAAGCAACCAGATCGGCTAATTGCATACCTGCAATATTTTGTGTTTTTTGGTTAAATGACAGATCTGCCAATTTCGCCTGCGTTTCTTTAGGTGGAAATCGTGATGAGCCGGCACGAAATAACTCATATTCGTGAGACAATTTTTTGTCATTGTGTGTTTCCCGAGATTCAATTCTTAAAAGCATTTTTTCGTTGCTTTTACCCAAATACATTATTACGCGTTCAAAAAAAAAATGGAAACAAAGATGATATGGATTGACAGAATCTGAGTATTGGTTTTTTAGGGAAGTTTTGTTAATAGCAGCGGCAATAACTGTGAAATTTAAAGAGAGAATAAGCTCGTTTATGTCGGTGTAAAATGCTTCGCGCAACTTTTTATCAACAAGTATGTTAAAAGCATTTTTTTGTTTTCTTATGTCGTATGAGCGTAGAATAATATCATTGCGTTTAAAATATTTTTGTTTTAAAGCCATAATCTGAGGTTCTGCTGTGTTATTATAGTAATCAAAATCAAAAATACATCCGGCAAGAACGAAAACAGGATAGGATGGGTCAATTTTATTAAGACTGTGATCACCTGATTCGTCAAGAAAAGCTACTTTCAATGGAATATCCTTTTCATTTAAAATAATCAAACAAGATTTTGAATTTTATTTTGCCGTAGGTTTTACCGGCGAAATTTTTGTAGGTTGTTTTTAGGCCGTTTGTTAGTTCGTTGCTTGTTATTCCGAATTTTTTTGATTGCGCGGCTTCTAAGTAAGCAGAGAATTTGTCGCAGGCCTCTATCAGTTGTCCGTCCACGCATGAGTAGGCATCATTATCTTTTTGTGCACTTATATTTGATTGTAAGACAATTTTCCCATTTTGCATTGTTTTGTTTTTAAATTCGTTTTGCATTAGGTAGTTTATTTCTTTGTGCCATTTTTGTGGCAACATTGGCAAAAGCGTTTCTTTGACCAAAGTGTTTTCAAAGTTTTTTATTATTTCGTCTAAGCCAATTACAGAACGCTTTATCGGGTTTATTATGTCGCGTGTTAAGACCTCGGGCAGGTCGTGCAAGAGGCCGCTAAGAAAATTGTTTTTTATGCGAGTAGCGCTTTTGTAGCCGTTTTCTATTGAGCAGAAATACGCAAGTATTGCCACCATTAGCATATGGCCTAATACATTTGTTTTGGGTATGCGCGGGCTTTGCGCCCAACGGAGTTGAAAGCGCAGTTGGCCGCAGAGGTCTGTGAATGCGTTTAGTTTTTTACTTTTTTCAAATTGCGCCACGCTTGACAGGTGCTGATGTTTTTTTATTTCATTTTCTATTTCTTTTTTGCGTTCTTTCATTCCGTATATGTGTTTGGCAAGTGGGTATATGATATTAAATTCCCACCTTGTTGCCATGTAGTGCGCCGCTTTTAATATGGCTTTTTCTTTTGACCAGATTGTTTTGTTGCCAAAGTATTCGCAGAAACGCTCATAGAGTGGTTTTGAGAGGGCTTGCAGATCTTTTCGCAAGTGGTTTGCCACATAAGCGTTTAGTTCTTTTTCTTTTTCCTGCATTAGTTTGTGGAATACGCGTGGTTTTAAGTCGGTTAGCACTATTCTGTGGTAAAATTCAAATATCGCGCCTTCTATTAGCGCGGTCCAGTTTATTTTTTGGCCATTATCTTCTTCTAAGCGGGCAAGTATGTAGGCGATGAGCATTTTGTGCGCTTGTTTGTCTAACTCGGTTAACTCTATGGGGCGCGGGTGATCGTTCCAGCGTTGTATTGAGGCAGCAGAAAATAGTTTTTCTATTAGTTCTTTGGTTATCATTTTTAATTTTTCGTATGGTCTACGACGGGTTTTTATTTTTGCTCGTCTACTTTTATGGTTTCGCTATATCCGATGTTTCCCCACTCATCCATTGCGGCAACACTGATAAATACATCGCTGCTTGGCAGAGTGGATGGTTTAAGTGTTAGCATATATGGCGTAGCGTATATTGCCGTGCCGGTTTTTTGCCACTTTGCCGCATCTGTTTCTTGCACATCTGCATTGTCGGTTGTGTATTCAAGCCAAAGTTTTTCAATTGATTGTCCGCTAACTTTTACTACTAAAGTTTTGTTTGAGGTGTTTATAGCGCTGGGTAATATTTTAGCTATTTCTACGCCTATTTCCTGTTTTGTATTTTGTGGCACAAGTTTTATGGCAATGGCAGGCCTGAAGCTGGCTATTGGTGTTTTTAATGATGTTTCGCGGTCTAGTGGGGCGTAGCCGTTTATATCGTTGTTTATCCAGCTTTTTACTGCGCCAGTGCCAAAACCGCCTGCAATTATTGGGCAGTTTTCCGACTTGGATAAATTTTCAGAGGGTGAATATATGGCTACGAAGTTTTTGCCTCCAAAATTTATTTTATTGAGTGGAACTTGAGCCCAAAACCAGCGTGCCTCGCCGGTGCCTTCTGTGGCATATTCCTTATCACCTTCAAGCGGTATTTCTTCGGTTGTGCAAAGAAAGTATGAATCTGTGGCTTGCCAAACCGGCGAGCTGGATAGGGCTATGTATATGCTGCCGGGTACAATTTCTTTTTGCCAGCGCGGTTTTCCGTCGGGTATATGTGTTTTTGCGCGCCCAAGTTTTACGCCAACGAAGGCCTTTTCCATTCTCTGGTTTTGCGGTAAGTTAAACTCTTCTATCCAACATAGGTTAAAACCAACATACCAGTTGGCATCCCAGCCGTTTGTGGCAAATACAGAGTAGTCGTTTAGGTTTGTTAGCTCACATATATATGTAGGAAGCGCTATTGTGCCTTGGCTTTGCTGTTGCGACGAGAGAGAGATTTCGTTTTCTTGCGGGGTTTGCGCGTTTGCAATGTGTACAAAAGATAGTGCGAGTGTTAATAATAATAAAGCAGGAATTTTTTTCATATTTCTGCCACCTATATCGCGTCCCGCAATCTGCGGGACTTAGTATTCACTTCGTTCATACTTGGTTTGGCTAATATGATTACGCCAAACCGCTCTACAAGGGAAAACCTTAGGTTTTCCCGTTTCGTCGTCGTTCGTTTCGCTCACTGAACCCTTTCCTAAGATGAAAAAGAACATTTTATTTTTTTGCTTTTAATATGCCAGCTATCCGTTCAAGGTCTGAGAGAGTAAAGTAATGTATTTCTATTTTGCCTTTGTTTGCTTTGCCTTTTATTTTTACTTTTGTTCCAAGCCGTCTTTGAAGTTCTTCACAAAGGTGCACTAATTCAATTTCGGGTTTTGTTGTTTTCCTTTGAGTTTTCAGTGGTGTTTTTCCCTCTGAGACAAGTTTTTCGGTTTCGCGTACTGAGAGTTTTTCTTTTACTATTAACGCGGCAAGTGCTTTTTGACGAGTTGTGTCTGTTATGCCTGCAAGCGCTCTGCCATGCCCCGACGACAATTGCCCAGATGTTATTAGCGCTTGTACCTCTTTTGGCAGTGTTAATAAGCGCAGGGCGTTTGCGACAACCGAGCGGTCTTTGCCTACAATTGCGGCAAGCTCTTCTTGCGTGTGGCCAAACTCGTCGTAGAGGCGTTTGTATGCGCCGGCTTCATCAATAGGGTTTAGGTCTTCGCGCTGTATGTTTTCAATCAGGGAAATTTCAAAGCGTGTTTTATCGTCAACCTGGCGCACTATTGCCGGCACTTCGCTAAGGCCTGAAAGTATGCAGGCGCGCAGGCGGCGTTCGCCGGCGATTAGCTCGTACTCGCCAGGTATTATGGAGTGTGTTACAACAAGCGGTTGTGTTAGCCCATGGGTTTTAATAGAGTGTGCGAGTTCTTTTATTTTTGTTTCATCAAAGTGTTTCCTGGGTTGGTGGCGGTTTGGTTTTATTTTACTTGCTTGTAATTTAACTATTATTTCCCCATTATGTGCCTGCGGCTGATTTTTTGCCGGTAAATTTGGTATTAACGATTCAAGACCTCTACCTAGTGCGTTGTGCATTATTCCCCCATTATTTTTAACGCTTTATTTAGTTTTATTAAATAACAAAAATAACTCATTTTTCAATTAGTTTTTACTTCTAATGCTGGTTGTTCTGGTGCTGTTTGCTCATTTTGAATTGGAGATTGCTCGGCTTGCAGCCGATTATTTTCTTCTACTTTTATTAGTTGTATTTCAGCCGCTGCTTCGGGTGCGCTTTGGAGTTGTATATTTTTTGGCTGTTTTGAAAGCAGCTCTTTGGTTAATTTAAGGTATGCCAGCGTGCCTTTTGCAGATTTATCGTAAAGTATCATGGGTTTGCCAAAGCTTGGTGCCTCTGCTAAGCGAACAGTGCGAGGTATCATTGTTGTGTAAACCTTGTCGCCAAAGTGCTTTTTTATTTCTTCAACAACCTGTTTTGAAAGGTTCATACGGGAATCATACATTGTTAGCAATATGCCTTCAATTTCAAGATTTGGATTTAAATTTTCCCTTAATAATTCAATGGTTTTTACTAATTGTCCAAGACCCTCAAGGGCATAATATTCACACTGAATTGGTATAAGAACCGAGTCGGCGGCAACAAGTGCGTTTAATGTGAGCAGCCCAAGCGACGGGGGGCAGTCAATTATAATATATTTGTAAACATCTAAAAATGGGGTTAGAATATTTTTAAGGCGCATTTCGCGCTCTTGCATGGAAACAAGCTCAAGCTCGGCACCAATAAGGTCTATGTGCGATGGGGCTATGTCTAACCAGTCAATTGCTGTTGGCAAAAGAACTTCTTTTAAAGGAACTTCGCCCAAAAGTGCCCGATAGATATGACTAGGGTTTGCATTTTTGTCTATACCAAGCCCGCTTGTTGCGTTACTTTGAGGATCTAAGTCAATTAGAAGTGTTTCGTGTCTGAGATACGCTAAATTTGTGGCCAAATTGACGGAGGTTGTAGTTTTACCAACACCGCCTTTTTGGTTTACTACGGCGATAATTTTGCTCATTTTCCCTTCTCCTATTTTTTATAATGGTTATTCTACATATTTATTTTTTAAAATACAACAAATACACATTGTTCGGTTTAATATAACCTCAAAGCTAAAATCCTGTCATCTTCGGATTTTAGTTTTATGTATTTGCTCGGTCGCTTGAAAGTTTTGTTGATTTTGTTTCACGTGAAACAAAAGATTTATTAAGGTTGCCTGCAAGTGTCTTTAAGTTTTGGAGATGTAACCACACTTTGAGCGGGTAGATGGGGTATATAGAAGTGTTTTGGGAAAGCGGATTATAGGAGTGGGGGTATTCTCTTGGTTTACCGTTTGCAAAACAGTTTAATAAGTCAAGTAAGTGTGTTTCGTGCCCATTTTGCACAAGAATTGCCGCAATATAAGGCAATCCCGAGAGGTTTTACTGAATTATATGCCGCGAAGTCGTAAATAGGGGGCACTGGAAAACTCCTGCCCCAGGGTTTAATGAAAAATTATAAATAACAAAAGTACAAGCTTTTTAACAAAAACTGTGCAAAAACCGTGCACTTATGCCCATATTATTATCGTGTATTTTATTGATAATTCAATAGTATTTTTATTTTTCAGTAAACCCTAAATAGGAGCGTTGATGAGTAAAAAGTTTTGTTTCATGTGAAACAATTGAATGCAAGAGTTAAACTTATAATTAGCAATAGGACGCGGGATTTGACATTGAGGCAAAGCAGTTTATGTAAAAGTTTTTACTTTTTATCTATTTGCTGTAGTTGATTATGGTATGTTTCCCGCAGTTGTGTAAAAAACCTTATTGCCTGTGGGCACATATAATCGGGGTATGTCCAAGGTAGCGCGCTAAATGCTTTATTTTTGTACTGCACGGTTATTTCTGCATAAATGCCGCTTGATAGGTATATTCTGTGGCTAAAGTCCTTAGTGGAAGCAAGTATAATTTTTGAAAGTGCAAGGTAGCCCGGGTCTAAATTAATAGTTCTTTTGCCAGCTTTGCAGTTTTGCGCTTCTGTATTGTTTGAAAAGTTTTTAATGGAGCTTAGTTCGGTTGGTTCAATTAGTTTTTCAAATCCAACCCATGCACGAAGTAGTCCACTGCCCATTTCGGCTGAGTAGTAATTTGTAAATTCAAAGGGGAAAACTTCACTTATAATATCACTTTTTCCAAGAGATTTACTTAACAAACATATTGATTTTTCAATAAGTTCTTTAGTCGGTGCTATTATCCCAGAAAATGCTTTTACCACTTGAGGTTCTTTTGCTGTGCCCATGGTTATTGCTCATCACCTGTAAGTGTTTTTAACCCGGATTTTGCAACTTGATTTGGTATATCTTGTGGCAGCGCCCGCCTTGGGTGGGAATTAGTCAAAATCGCACAAACCTATTACAAAGTTCGGGTTAAAATCTATTAAAGGGAAACCTGAAAACTTATTAGCACTGTGATGTGCAAAAAAGGTTTTCAGAACTTCCCCTTAAAAAATTATTTCTTTTCTTCTAATGTAACAACAATGCCACCGATCTTGTTGGAAAGCCAATTGTAAAGAAGGGCAATTACCGTAATTCCTAATAACATAATTACTGTGTAAAGAACCACGAAAATTAACCATGAAATAAGGCGTGTGGCAGTGCCAAGGCCTGCGGCAACTTCTGTTGTAAGAATGAAAAATGTGAAAAGTCCAATAACAACAGGGACGATAGCGAAAATAGCCGGCAAAAGCTTAAGCATTGATACAAGATTGAACTTCTTTACTTCATAAATCATGATGCCTCCTGTTTTGTTTTGCGGTGTGTGCCATATCGGCCACATCGTAAAGATTTGAAGTGTTACTGTAAATCCGTGATAAATTGTAACTAATTTACTAAAAACAATACAAGTTAAAATTTGTAATTTAAAATAATACTTTTGTTAGAAAGATAATTCAGTGGCAAGTTTGTATAAATTCATGTCCAGCTTTTTTTCATTTTTAATTGCGATTGAAAGGGGAATGTTAGAAACTTTGCCGTTTTGTAAAACCACAAGGCGATTTTTTGCGCCGCTTTTAAGCAACCTTACAGCGTATGCGCCAAACTGGCTTGCAAGTATTCTTGAGCGCGCAGAAGGCGAGCCGCCGCGTTGAATGTAACCAAGTGAGCTTAAACGCACCTCTAGGCCGGATTTATTTTCTAGTTGTTTTGTAAATTCCATTGAATTGCCGGCACCTTCCGCATACACAACAATTATAGAAGTTTTACCTGATGCGTTTGCCGCTTTAAGCCCTTTTGCAATTGTTGGTATGTTTGGTTTTATCTCAGGTATAATAACTAAGTCAGCGCCTGACGATATTCCTATTGCAAGTGCCAAAAAGCCGTGTTCCCTGCCCATAACTTCAACTACAAAAACTCTTTCGTGGCTTGCGGCTGTGTCGCGAATCTTGTCAATTGCCCTCATGGCTGTATCAAGCGCTGTGTCAAAGCCAATGGTTTCATCGGTGCCAAATACATCATTATCAATAGAGCCGGGAATACAAACAACAGGAATGCCTTTTTGCGATATTTTTGTTCCGGCCGCAAGTGAGCCGTCACCACCTATTACCACAAGCCCGTCTAATGAGAGATTTTTTAAAGTGTTAACGGCTTTTTGCAAGCCCTCTTTTGTGCGCATTTGCGGGCAACGGCCGGTTTTTAAAATTGTGCCGCCTTTGTCTAAAATTCCGCTGACAAAGTTTCTGCTAAGTTTTTCTACCTGATTTTCCAATAGGCCGCGAAAGCCGCGTTGCACACCGTAAACCTCAATGCCAAGAAAAAGCGCCTCGCGCACTACCGCGCGAATTGCCGCATTCATGCCGGGAGCATCACCGCCTGATGTAATTACCGCAATTCTTTTCACTTTAACCTCGCCAGTTTAGTGTTACAGATGTAAGTTGCGAAAACCTTGATGATTTTACAATGCTAAAAAAGTTATTGAATTTATAAAAAGTGTTTAACTTAATTTTTCTTTTAAAATTTTATTTACAATTGCAGGGTTTGCTTTGCCCTGAGATTTTTTCATGACCGCGCCAACAAGCGAGCCAAGAGCTCTTTCTTTGCCTGCCTTAAACTCTTCAATAGCTTTTGGGTTTTGCGCAATTACTTCGTCACAAAGTTTAGAAATTTCCGACTCGTCTGAAATTTGCACCAGGTCTTTTTCTTTTATAATTTCCTCAGGGTTTTTTGAAGTTGTAAACATTTCTTCAAAAACAATTTTCGCGATTTTCCCTGAAATTAATCCGCTGGCAATTTGTTGTGCCAATGCGGCAAGGTTTTGTGGAGTTATGGGAGATTCTTCTATAGATATATTATTTGCATTTAAGCGGCCAAGTAGTTCTGTGGTGATCCAGTTACAAAGTGGTTTTGCGTATGTTTTTTTGTCGCTGCCTGCGCAAAAAAGGGCTTTTTCGTAATAATCTGAGAGAGCTTTATCGGAGCTTAGCACACTTGCATCGTAATCGCTTAAGCCAAGCTCGGCAATAAAGCGTTCTTTTTTTGCGGTTGGAAGTTCTGGTATGCGTTTGCGCATTTGCTCAATAAACTCATCGCTTAATGTAAGCGGTAAAAGGTCGGGTTCGGGGAAGTATCTATAATCGTGAGCTTCTTCTTTTGAGCGCATTGAGTGAGATGTTTGTGTTGCCGCATCCCAAAGGCGGGTTTCCATAGCCACTTTGCCGCCGCTTAAAATAAGCTCTATTTGCCGTTTAACTTCGTACTCAAGAGCGTCGCGTACATTTTTTAACGAGTTCATATTTTTAAGTTCGGCTTTTGTGCCAAACTCTTTTTGGCCAATGGGGCGAATGCTTATATTCGCGTCGCAGCGGAACTTGCCTTCTTCCATATTGCACTCAGAAACGCCCAGATACTCTAAAATTGTTTTAAGCGCGGTAAGGTACAAGTAGGCCTCTTCCGGCGAGCGCATATCCGGTTCTGAAACAATTTCCATTAAGGGTACACCGGTACGGTTTAAATCAACAAGCGAGTATTCAAGTTCGCGGTTGCCGATGGCGTGTAAAAGTTTTCCGGCATCTTCTTCAAGATGAATTCTGGTTATGCCTATGCGTTTTATTGCCTGCCCAACTGTAATGTCTATATATCCGAGACCGCAAACAGGCATATCGTACTGCGAAATTTGGTAGTTTTTTGGCAGGTCCGGGTAGAAGTATTGTTTTCTTGAAAAAACAGATGTTTTATTTATTGCGCAGCTTAGCGCAAGGCCGGTAGTTACAATGTATTCAACCACTTTTTTGTTTAGCACAGGCAAAACACCCGGTTGGCCGGTGCATACAGGACAGATGTTTGTATTTGGTTCTGCGCCAAAGTGTGTTGAGCAGCCGCAAAATATCTTGCTATTTGTTTTTAGCTGGCTATGTACTTCAAGCCCAATTACGGTTTCAAACTGCATGTGCGCTTAACTCCCGTTGTTTATGGTTTTGTGGTACTCATAAGTCGTTTTTGCAATTTTTGATATAAAGCGCTTAGCGTATTTTTTATTGGTTACTTCATCGGTTAGCACGCAAAGAAGAAATGCTCCTTCAGGTGCAAAAATTATGCCCACATCGCTGTAAGTGTCTTTTAGTGTGCCGGTTTTATGAGCAATTGCAACTTCTTTTGGTAGGAAGCGTGGAATGCGGTCGTTAACTCTTTGTTTTTTTAAGATATCAAGCATTTCCTGGCTTGCCTGAACGGATATTAATTCCCTATTAAAAATCTTTTCAAGCAAAAAAGCCATATCGTTTGCTGTTGTGTAGTTTTCTATGCCTTCATTACGGCTTTTAAGGTCTAAAACACCTCGGCGCATATTTGTGTTTATTAAGCCGAACTCTCCAAATTTTTTGTTTAAATATTCAAAGCCAAGTTCTGCCACAAGCATATTTGTCGCGGTGTTGTCGCTTTGCGCAACCATTCGTTCTACAAGGTTAAGTATTGTAAAGCTTCTTCCCTCTCTGGTTTTGTAAAGATAGCCGCCACCAGGCGATTTATATTGGTTTTGCAGTTTAAGTTTTTTTGAAAGTGTAAGTTTACCTTCTTTTTCTGCTTCAAAAACAGCCGCCATGATAGGCACTTTTACGAGGCTCGCGCTTGGGAAAAGAGTTTCTTCATTTATGGCAACTGTTTTGCCGGTTTTTAAATCTTTGAAAAAAATTCCGACATTCCCATGAAATTTTGCGGTACTCAGTTCTAATTCTTTAGATAAGCTGCGGCACAAAGTGTCGTTTGTGCTGCAAATTGAGTCAAAAGTGCCTATCTGCTCCGCTTCTTTTTGGCCTAAGCTGGCCTGAGTTGTATTACTCACAGAAATAAGCGATATGAGTGTGCAAAGCACAAACACCGAGAGTTTTTTAAAATACGGGTTAAACATTCGGCACCCTTTTGTGCCACGAAGTTTTTGTTTCGTATTGATGTGCGGCAGAGAGCAGCGTTTCTTCACCAAAGGGTTTGCCCAATAGCTGCATGCCTATTGGCAGGTTGCTTTTTGTAAAGCCGCAGGGTATAGATATACCCGGCAGGCCAGCCAAATTGCAAGAAATTGTGAATATATCTGAAAGGTACATTTGTAATGGGTCTGCGCTCTTTTCCCCAATTTTAAATGCTGGGGTAGGTGTTGTAGGGGTAAGCAATATATCTGCTTGCTTAAAGGCGTTTTCAAAATCCGTTTTTATCAGGGTTCTTGCCCTTTGAGCTTTGTTGTAGTAAGCATCATAATATCCGCTTGAAAGCGCATAAGTGCCAAGCATTATTCTTCGCTTAACTTCTGCGCCAAAGCCCTGGTCGCGAGTTTTTTCGTATTCTTCCAGCAGGTTTGAACAATTGGCGCGAAAGCCATATCTTACGCCGTCGTAACGAGCGAGGTTTGCAGAGGCCTCGCAAGGTGCAATTATATAGTAAACGGCAATTGCATACTGTGTGTTTGGTAAGGAAACTTCAACAAATTGCGCGCCAAGGTCTTTGTAGAGGGCAATTGCTTCCTGCAGAGCTTTTTCTACCTCAGGGTCTATGCCTTTTTCAAAGTATTCTTTTGGCACTCCAATTTTCATGCCTTTTATGGTTTTTTCAAGTGATTTTATGTAGTTTGGCACTTCAATTGACGCGGAGGTTGAATCTTTTTCGTCAAAACCAGCAATTGTTTTAAGCAAAAGTGCTGTATCTTTTGTAGTTCTTGAAAATGTGCCAATTTGGTCAAGCGATGAGGCAAATGCCACAAGGCCGTATCGGCTTACGCGACCATAGGTTGGTTTTAAGCCAACTGTGCCGCAGAGTGCGGCCGGTTGACGAATGGAGCCGCCTGTGTCTGAGCCAAGGGCAAATGGCGACATAAGCGATGCAACCGCGGCGGCACTACCACCAGAGGAGCCCCCCGGTATGCGGCTTGTATCCCACGGGTTTTTTGTTGTTTTAAATGCGGAGTTTTCAGTTGATGAGCCCATAGCAAACTCATCAAGGTTTGTTTTGCCAACAAATACGGCGTCGGCGGCTTTAAGGCGCGTTATAACTTCGGCATCAAAAGGAGCTGTGTAGTTTTGCAGTATTTTTGAAGAGCAGGTTGTTTTAACCCCTTCAATATGCAAGTTATCTTTAATGGCAATTGGCAAGCCGCAAAGTTCACCGACTTTTTGCCCTGATGCGATTTTAGCGTCTAACTCCTTTGCTTTTTGCAAGGCGGTATCTTGTGTTAGGCAAGTGAAAGCGTCTATTTTTGGCTCGGTAGTTTTTATGTTATCTAAGAAAGAGATTGTAACTTGCAGGCAGGAAAGCTCTTTTGTTTTTATTTTTTCTCTAAGTTCAAATGCGCTAAGGTTGATAATAGAATTTTGGTTTAGAACCATTTTTTTCTCTTAATAAATATGTATGTAAGAACTGTAGATAAAATAATTATCCCAAAAGCAAAAAACCATGTATTTTCTTCGCCAAAAAGTACTCTTTCAAAAAATGGCACATTCATTCCAAAATAGCTGGTTATAAGTAACGCCGGCAAAAAAATTGTGGCAATTACCGTTAGAAACTTTATTATTTCATTTAGTTTAAGCGTTACATTGGAAACATAAATTTCAAGCAAACTGCCCATTATTTGGTTAGACGAGTCAATTGCCTGGCTTGCTCTTTTGTAGTTTGAAAGCATATCGCGAAAGTATGCGGAATATTTTTTTGAAATAAAGCCGTTTGATTCTCTGGTAAAGTAGGTGTAAACATTTAACTGCGGCTCAAGCACTTTTTTAAGCGACAAGAGTTGTTTTTTAAAAGAGAATATCTCCGTCATACGCTCTCGTGACGGGTTTTCAAGTATGGCATCCTCTATTGTGTTTATTTTTTCGTTGAATTTTTCAACGATAAATTCATAGGAGTTGTAAATTTTATCAAACATTGTGTAGAGCAGATAATCAATGCTTTTTAGCTCAACTTGCGGTTTTAACTTTGCTTTTTCAAAAAGCAGGTCTATTTGAGGTATGGGTTCAGTGTGAACGGTTACAATGTAATCTTTGCCTAAAAATATATCAAGCTCAAAAATCTTGTTTTCTATATCAGAGCAGTCACAGTCCTTGGTTTTTATACCGTGTACAGCTACAAATACATATTCTTCAAACTCTTCAACTTTTGGCTGGTATTGCGGAAAAAGGCAATCTTCAATGGAAAGCTCATGGAACTTAAAACTATCAAACAAAACAGAAATCTCTTCATTTTTAAGTTCGTGATTTTCGGCAAATATATCAATCCACAAAAGCTTAGACCTGCCTTCAATTGCAGAGTTAATTGCCGTAAAATCGGTTACAACTTCGCTAAACCCGTTTTTAAGAGAGATTGCTCTAATCATTATCAATCACCTTTTTAACTCTAAAGAAATTGCCATCGCGGTGTGGAGCGTTGTTAAGTAAGTTCTCAAGTAGTTGTTTAGAAGAATCCTTGCGAACATCTTCGCGCCCAATGGCAAGCTCTTTGGATGTATTTTGTGCAATCGCATAACTGGTTGGCACAATGTTTTTGGTGTCTAATTTTTCTAATTGGCCAACATAGCTTAAAATGCCTTCAAGCTGAGAGGTAAACTTTTCTTTTTCCTCTGCTGAAAGTTCTAAGCGTCCAAGGCGCGCGACATGTTCAACTTCTTTTTTTGTAATTTTCATTTTATATGCGGTCCAATTTTGCAAACTTTGGATATATTTTTTTCCAGCCGCCGGAGTCAAAAAGAATAACCAGTTTTAAATCATCCCCGGAACCACTTTTTTCTATTACTTTACCGTCGCCAAAAACGCCATGACGGACGCGTACACCAAGCGGAAACGGCGACGGTGCGCTTTGCGGCGCTTCAAAATTATTAGCGTTCATTATACTTATTTTTCTTTCACTTGTCTTTTCTTGAGTGTGTTTTATGTGGTTTTGACGGCCATAGGCCTCTTCCACAAAACGCGATTGCATAGCCCAGTTTGTTTTTCCGGCAAGGCGCCGCTGCGCTGCCCAGCTTAAGTGTAATTTCTCCTTTGCTCTGGTCATACCAACATACATTAAACGGCGTTCTTCTTCTAACTGCTCTTTATCAAAAGCCGCTTCGCCAATAGGGAAAAGCCCTTCTTCTAACCCTGTAACAAATACAAACGGGAATTCAAGGCCTTTGGCAAGGTGCAGTGTCATTAGCGTAACTTTTTGTGAATTATCGTCTAATTCATCGGAGCCGCTTACAAGTGATACCTGCGTTAGGTAGCCAGAAAGTGTTTTGTCTTCTGAGCGTTGTTGGAATTCGTCCATTGCGGATAAAAGTTCGTTTAAGTTTTCTATTTTTGTTTTTGCTTCAAGGGTGTCTTCCTCTTCAAGCATTTGCGGGTATTTTGTTTTTTCAAAAACAAGTTCGGTAAGCTGTTTAACTGGCATATTATTTTTTTCTGCTCGCAAAGAATTTATGAGTGTAGTAAATGAATTTAGTGCTTTGCGTGTGGAAGGTGTTAAATAAATATCTTGGCAGTTACTAACGGCTTGCCAAAGTGTTGTGCCATTTTGGTTGGCAAGAGCTTCAAGTGATTCAAGCGAAGTTTTGCCAATGCCCCGGCGCGGTATATTTATTATTCGTTTTAAGGCAAGTGAGTCGGCAGTGTTATGCACAAGGCGCAGGTAAGCAAGGGCATCTTTTACTTCCGCCCGCTCATAAAACTTTACCGAGCCGATAATTTTGTACGCAATGCCGTTTCTGCGAAGAGCGTCTTCTAAAACACGCGATTGGGCATTGGTTCTGTAAAAAATTGCAAAATCACCATACGCTCTGCCTTGATTGATTACATAATTGGAGATTGCGTTAATTATATTCTCCGCTTCGGCAATCTCATTATATGAGCTAATAAACTCTATTGAACTGCCGCTTGAGTTTTGCGTCCACAGGTGTTTTTCAACACGGTCGGAGTTATTTTTTATAACATTCCACGCGCTTTCTATAATGTTTGGTGTAGAGCGGTAATTTTGCTCAAGTTTTATTACCTTGCATGACGGGTTATCATTTTCAAAGTCAAGAATGTTGCGAATGTTTGCCCCACGCCACGAATAAATTGACTGGTCATCGTCGCCTACAACGCATATATTTTTATGTTTTGCCGAAAGATATTTTGTTAAAAGGTATTGCGCGTGGTTTGTGTCTTGATACTCATCAACAAGAATATGCTCAAAACGGTTTTGGTACTTTTGGCGCAGGGCTTCGTTTACGCCAAGCGCAAGCACGCTAATCATTAAGAGGTCGCCAAAGTCAAGCGCACCGGCATTGGTAAGCTTTTTTTGGTAAAGTGAATAAATAGATGCAATAATCTGTTGATTTGGATCGTTTAAAGTAAGCGCGGTTGCGGCAAATGACTCAGCGTTTAAGAGATCGTCTTTTGCGCGGCTGATGTACTCTGTTATGCGTGAGGGCTTAAATCTTTTTTCGTCAAGTTTAAGCTCTTCAATGCATATTTGAACAAGTTTTTTTTGGTCGGAAGAGTCATAAATAACAAAATCGGGGTTAATTCCAATTGCGAGTGCTTCCTGGCGCAGAAAACGCGCACCAAATGAGTGGAATGTAGATATTAACACACTACGCCCAAGCCCAGGAACAAGTGTGTCTACGCGTTGGCGCATTTGGTCGGCAGCTTTGTTGGTAAATGTTACTGCAAGAATACTATATGGAGACACACCATTTTTTAGCAAATGCGCAATGCGGTATGTAATAACGCGAGTTTTGCCTGTGCCGGCGCCGGCAAATATAATCATCGGTCCGCCGGGGTGTAAAACCGCTTCTTTTTGTGGAGGGTTAAGGTCTTTTAAAAAATCCATACCGCCGATTTTACCAAATATGTGTATTAAGGGCAAACATCAAAAAACAATAAATTTAATTGGAGTAGAGATATTAACTTAGTTGAGTTATTTTGGGGTTTAATTGGGTTTGATTGATTTAAGTGCTTGAGCGAAAAGATAAGCCGCCCGAACCTATATTGTTTAGATAGTCGGTTTCGTGCGCAATCAAATCGTCAAAGCACACATCAATTGCAACATCTTTTATTATAGCGCTGATTTTTTCCGTTTTTCTGTTATTATAATGTTTAGAAATTCACTATATTAAAGTTGTATCAGAAAGTTGCAGCCAATTCAATAATAAAGTAGAATACGCCAATGCAAAATATAGAAAAAGTTATTTCAAGAATAAAACGCGGAACGGTTGATTTCATCTCTGAAGAGGAGATAAGAAAAAAACTCTCGCTAAAAAGGCCTCTACGCATAAAGTTTGGCGTTGACCCAACCTCGCCCGACATTCACTTAGGCCATACCGTATTGCTAAATAAGTTAAAAATATTCCAAGAGCTAGGCCACCATATAGTTTTTATAATTGGTGACTTTACTGCAAAAATAGGCGACCCATCCGGTTGTTCTCAAACCCGCCCTATGATGAGTGAAAAAGATATTTTGGATAATGCAAAAACATACCAGGAACAGGTTTTTAGAATTTTAGATAGGTCAAAAACTGAGGTTGTTTTTAACTCAAGCTGGCTTTACCCGCTTGGGCTTGAGGGGCTTTTAACGCTTGCTTCAAAGTATACAGTTGCCCGTATGCTTGAACGCGACGATTTTGAAAAGCGTTATAAAAAAGACACCCCAATAAGTATAGTGGAATTTCTTTACCCGCTTCTTCAGGGCTATGATTCTGTTGCAGTAAAGGCAGATATTGAGCTTGGCGGCAACGACCAAAAATTTAATTTACTTGTAGGGCGCGACTTCCAACGCAATTATGCCCAAGAGCCGCAAGCGGTTATTACAATGCCATTACTTGTGGGAACTGATGGTGTTAGAAAAATGTCTAAGTCGTATGGAAACTACATTGCATTAAGCGACACCCCTGCGGATATGTTTGGCAAGATAATGTCTATTTCAGATGAGCTTATGCTTGATTATTTTGAACTGCTTACCGAACGCGATTTGGCGCAGGTAAAAACCCTGCATCCGCGTCAGGCAAAGGCCGAGCTTGCCCAAGAAATTACCGCGAAGTACCACGGTATAGATGCCGCGAAAGTCGCGCGCGAGGGTTTTGACAGCCAGTTTGCAAAAAAAGAAATTCCAAAGAATATTGAAGAGTATGTTTGTAAAACACAAATGACATTGGTTGACCTCCTTGTTGCCTCAGAGCTTGCAGGCAGTAAAAATGAAGCAAGGCGGCTTGTGGAACAAGGCGGAGTAAAAATTGACGGGCAAAAAATAATTGGTGACAAAACAATAACAACAGAGAAAGGTTATATTTTACAAGCAGGAAAGAGAAAGTTTAAGAAAATAGTTGTTATTAAATAATGATGCCAGCCCAAGGCTGGCCCGCCTGGGGCGGGGAGGATAAAATGAAAAAGTATTTAGCGTTTGTTTTAGCTGTAGGTGTTGCATTTGCTTTAAGTTCTTGTGCTTCAACGCCAAAAGTTACGCGTGTGGATGTTTCTGAGCAAATAGATTTAAGCGGTCTGTGGAATGATACCGATTCTCAAATGGTCAGCGCAGAAATGATACAAGATGTAACAAATAGGCCATGGATAGATGATTTTGCAATGAAGAGCCAGACAAAACCGCGTGTAATTGTGGGTACTATATTAAACAAAAGCCATGAACATATAAACACCTCAACTTTTATAATAGATCTTGAAAAAGAGCTTACAAACTCGGGGCGCGTAATTTTTGTTGCCTCAAAAGATGAACGAAGCGAAGTGCGTGAAGAAAAAGTTGACCAGGCGCAAAACGCATCAGTACAAACGGCAAAAAGTGCCGGACAGGAACAAGGGGCAGATTTTATGTTAAAAGGCGAGATCAATACAATTATTGACCAAGCCGGTAAAATGCAGGTGCGTTATTATCAAATAAATCTTCAGCTTGTAAATATACTCACCAACGAAAAGGTTTGGATAGGCGAAAAGAAAATAAAAAAAGAAATCAAGCGCCCTTCATCCACATTGTAAAGTTATCTGCATAGCAGGCAGATAAAAGTTTTCCCTCTCAGGTCTTGCCCAAAAAGAAAAAGCAGATAAAACGCTTTTTGAAACTCTAAGTATTTTCTTATGCCCAAGCAAACTGTAAAAACAATCATTGTTGTTTTATTTTGTGTGCTGTTAAGTTCTTGCGCAAGCAATATTGCGTACTATGCAAACCTTGATGGACTTGCGGCAAATCAACGCTTTAGCGATGCGGCAAAACTAACCCAAACAAGTAAAGATAAATATTACGGCGATAAAAATGCTTTGCTTTATTGCCTTGATATAGGATTTTTTTTACACGTTGCGGGCGATTATGAAGAAAGCAATAAATATTTTGAGAAGGCAAAAGAACTTTTTGATTATTTTTTTACAAAAAGCATAACCACCGAAGCCTCAACATGGCTGATAAATGATAACACACGCCCTTACTATGGTGAAGATTTTGAACGCGTGCTTGTTAACATTTTTTCGGCAATCAACTACACAATGCTTGGCAAAACGCAAGACGCACTTGTGGAAGCCCGTCAGGCAGACCAGTTTTTAACATCCCTCCAAACAAAGTACGGTTATAAAAATATTTACAAAGAAGACGCTTTTGCCCGCTATTTTTTAGGCATGCTCTATGAAAATAATGGCGAGCGCAACGATGCTTACATATCTTATTTCAAAGCACTCCAAGCGTACGAAGAAAACGGCAAGTACTATAATTTTGCCATACCTAAGCAGCTAATTATAAGTTGTAGGCGTTTAGCTTCTGAGCTTGGCTTTAGTGATGATTTAAAAGACATAAATGAAAAATACCAAAACATTTCCCAACCTAATGTAGAAACTCCCCCTATAGCAGGTCAATCCTCAAACATGGGTGAGCTTGTTGTAATAAATTACAATGGCCTTGCTCCAAAAAAAGTTGAAAGCATATTTGAGATATCATTTGGCAATGCCTGGCTGTATGTTAATGCAAACACAATAAGTTCGCAAGATGAAGAACAAGTGGAAAAGGCAAGTTCCATAGCCCGTTCAATATTTGCTCAGGAACAGGTGCGCATGGCATTTCCTAAATATGAAAATTCAAATTACACAATTGAAACAATGGAACTTGGATTAGAGAGCTCTGCACGGGAGCCGGAAAAAGCCATTCTCACAGACGACATCGGACAGATTGCAAAAGTTAGTTTAGATGATAAAATAGCACGCATACGCGCAAAAACTATAGCTCGTGTGGCAATAAAGTTTGCTCTCGCGCACGAAATTAGCGCAAAGGTTGAAGAAAACAACGGTGAAACCGGCGGCTTGTTAAGTAAAATTGCGCTTGCTGTCGCATCTACCTTAACAGAAAAAGCAGACAGGCGCTCTTGGCGCGTATTACCGGATAAGATATTAATATCTACAATCGCACTTCCAGAAGGTAAAAACTCTGTGATATTGACTTTTCGTGACAAATACGGTAATAAGGTGTATCAAAAAACTGTCACGGACATACAAATAACGCACAACAAAAAAACATTTTACATTGTAAGAACAGTGCAGTAGCAGGAGATTAGTATGAAAAAAATATTCTTAGCTTTAATTTGTACATTAGTTATCTTATCCCCACTTTTTGCCAAAACCCCCGATTGGGTAAATGGCGAAAGTAAGCTTTACCCAAAAGATAAGTATATAATAGGTATAGGCATTGGCAAAAACATAGATGAGGCGCGTTCAGCCGCCAGGGCAGAAATAGCAAAAACATTTGGTGCAACCATAACACAAAAAACAAATGATACCATAAAAGAGATTGGATTTTCAGATGAAAATGGAAAAAATGTAACAATTCAGCTTGAAACTCAGGCAAACACGCAGGTTTCTACAAATCAGGTGCTTAATGGTATAGAGGTGCAAGAAACCTGGACAAACCCAAAAGGTGGCTCAATCTATGCACTTGCGGTACTTGAAAAAGTTAAAATGAAGGCCGCGCTTTCGGAAGAACTACTTGGTTATGAAAATACATTGAATTTTGAACTAGAAGAGGCAAATAAACCCTACGGAGCAGTTGAAAAGGTGCGTTCATATACAAGAATGCTTTTGGCAATAAAGGAAAGAAATGGAGTATATGCAAAAATGAGAGTGCTTGGTGTGGCGGTAAATCAAGATGCTCAGCCACAAGAGGCAGAAATCTTACAAAAAAGATCTGAAAATTGTGCAAAAATAAATTTTATAATAGAAGCGGATAACGAAAATGGACTTGTAGATGCCTTAAAAGCTGTAATAACAAAGAGTGAATTTTCGGTTAATGCAGCAACTTTGCCTATTGAATCCTCAGTTCAGGCTGCGGAAAAGGTTGGCTATACATTGGCCGTAATGTCTAATATCTCAGTGAAGCCGGCAAATAGAAGTAACCCCCAATGGTCATTTTACGATTGGGACTCAGTCGTAGATTTGTATGAAGATAAACCAGGTGGCAGATTGCTCTCTACAATAACAAAGTCCGGCCAGGTGTCACAGTTAAACAAGGATGCCGCCAAAAGCAGGGCCATAATAGCGGCGCGTGATGCCGCTTCATCGGCTTTGGAAGAAATAATAACCAACTATCTGTTTAAGTAGAAATTGTTTGGCAACATTTTATAAAATGCGTTATATATATAATAAGTGGAAGTAAAAGCAGACATATAAAAAGTGAAATACTAAGTTCCGCCAATAGGTGAGACGCGATAAATGTTCTTTCGAGAGTGCCGTAGGCACTCGAAGTGGTTGATGAAGTGGTCAACCATTGGTACCATAACTTAGGAAAGGGTTCAGCGAGCAGAGCGAGCGACGACGAAACGGGAAAACCATAGGTTTTCCCTTGTAGAGCGGTTTGGCGAAATCATCTTAGCCAAACCAAGTATGAACGAAGTGAATACTAAGTTCCGCCAAAGGCGGAACGCGATATTAGGAGGCAGTAATGAATCACATTAAGTTTTTGTCTTTAGCAGTTGGCATTGCTCTGTTGTTTGGATGTTCAAGTATGGCAAAGAAACCTGAGTGGGTACTAAAAGGCAGTGGAGCATTTAAGTCAGAAAAAAAGGTTCTCTATGGTGTTGGAATAGCAGAGAATATAACTTCTGAAGCTCTTCGTAGAACAACGGCAGACAACAGAGCCATAGCTGAAATATCAAAACAACTTTCAACTATGTCAACATCAATGATGCGTGACTATATGTCGTCCGCGTCCGATGCCGAAAAAGCAAAAGCGTCAGGTGACCAATATGTTGAAAACACTGTAAAAACATTTGCCTCAAATACAATATCAGGGGTTAAAGTAGTGGATCGCTGGGATGAAGGCAAGGTAACATATTCTCTTGCAGAGTTGAGTATTGATGATTTAAAAGCAATGACAGAAAACATAAGTCAACTCAGTTCAGAAATTCGTGAACACATAAAGGCAAACGCAGAAAAAGCATTTGATAAACTTAGCCAGGAACAAGAGAAAAATGCAAAATAAAATTTTGTAAATTTTAAATTGTAAAAATATTTTTAAAAAAATACTTGACAAACAAAAAACAGTTTTGCTAATATACCACCACAGTTGAGGAAGGCAGCAAATAGAAGCTGCCGGCAGGGTTAAAACTCGACACCTCAAAAAAGTTTTTGAAATACACTTGACAAAATAAATTGTACTTTGCTAATATCAGCTTCCATTTTTTTGGGAAGGCAAAGTACAGTAGAATATTTTTCTCTGTAAAAAGTTCCTTGAAAACTTAATACGCGCACAAGTAAGCGCCCCTGAAAATTGGGTAAAAAATAGGCAAACCAGATTAAAATATGTAAAGATGTAACTTCAATTAATTAAATGGCGAGGAAAGCAATTTTCTCGTTTGATAATTTTTTTGGAGAGTTTGATCCTGGCTCAGAGTTAATGCTGGCGGCGTGCCTAACACATGCAAGTTGAGCGGGTCCCGCAGCAATGCGGGATTAGCGGCAAACGGGTGAGTAACACGTAAGAAACTTCCCCTTGAACGGAGGATACCCCAGAGAAATCTGGGACAATACTCCATAAGACCACTATCTGGCATCAGAAAGAGGTCAAAGGCCCGCAAGGGTCATTTGAGGATGGTCTTGCGGACTATCAGCTAGTTGGTGGGGTAACGGCCCACCAAGGCTATGACGGTTATCCGGTCTGAAAGGACGTTCGGACACACTGGAACTGAGACACGGTCCAGACTCCTACGGGAGGCAGCAGTGGGGAATTTTGGACAATGGGCGAAAGCCTGATCCAGCGACGTCGCGTGAAGGATGAAGGTCTTCGGATTGTAAACTTCTTTTGTAGGGGACGAATAAATTGACGGTACCCTAAGAAAAAGCCACGGCTAACTACGTGCCAGCAGCCGCGGTAATACGTAGGTGGCAAGCATTACTCGGATTTACTAGGCGTAAAGCGCATGTAGGTGGTTGGATAAGTCTATGGTGAAATCTCTCGGCTAAACTGAGAGCGGTCCATAGAAACTGTCCGGCTTGAGTGTGGGAGAGGGAAACGGAATTCCCGGTGTAGCGGTAAAATGCGTAGATATCGGGAGGAACACCGATGGCGAAAGCAGTTTCCTGGACCAATACTGACACTGAGATGCGAAAGCTAGGGTAGCAAACAGGATTAGATACCCTGGTAGTCCTAGCTGTAAACGATGTTCACTAGATGTGGGAGGTATCGACCCCTTCCGCGTCGACGCTAACGCATTAAGTGAACCGCCTGGGGAGTACGGCCGCAAGGTTGAAACTCAAAGGAATTGACGGGGGCCCGCACAAGCGGTGGAGTATGTGGTTTAATTCGACGCAACGCGAAGAACCTTACCTGGGCTTGAACTACTAGTTGTAAGATCCCGAAAGGGAAATGACCCGCAAGGGAGCTAGCAGAGGTGCTGCATGGCTGTCGTCAGCTCGTGTCGTGAGATGTTGGGTTAAGTCCCGCAACGAGCGCAACCCTTATCCTGTGTTGCTCCGATATCATGTCGGAGGTCTCTTAGGAAACTGCCTCGGATAACGAGGAGGAAGGTGGGGATGACGTCAAGTCATCATGGCCCTTATGTCCAGGGCTACACACGTACTACAATGGCCGGTACAGCGGGAAGCAACACCGCAAGGTGAAGCAGATCCCTGAAAGCCGGCCCCAGTTCAGATTGTGGGCTGAAATTCGCCCACATGAAGATGGAATCGCTAGTAATCGCAGATCAGCAGGCTGCGGTGAATACGTTCCCGGGCCTTGTACACACCGCCCGTCACACCACGAAAGTCAGTTGTAACAGAAGTCGCTAGGCTAACCCGCAAGGGAGGCAGGCGCCCAAGTTATGATTGGTGATTGGGGTGAAGTCGTAACAAGGTAGCCATACGAGAACGTGTGGCTGGATCACCTCCTTTTAAGGAGAATCCCATCGTTTTCGCAAGAATTCAGATGGGATATGGTCGATCTTATTTTCCCCTTCCATCTTTAGATGGAGAAGG
>Ga0265297_10003689_pt1 | contig 27044 bp, 23 predicted proteins | sample Munlanlwell13791_FD_192502 | JGI IMG/M metagenome (GOLD analysis project Ga0265297, IMG submission 192502) | Leachate microbial communities from a municipal landfill in Southern Ontario, Canada - Leachate well 137-91 | ecosystem: Engineered > Solid waste > Landfill > Unclassified | place...
GCCAGGTCCGCAGAACTGCCCTACGATTTCCTGAAACATGTGGCCAGACGGATCACCAACGAAATCCGAGAAGTCGGTTCGGTCGTCTACCGGATATCGGACAAACCGCCATCAACCATTGAATGGGGATAATCCACTCACTGCCACATCATAAAACCCCGCCCGTAGACAAATTGCCTATGGGCGGTTCTTTTATCCCCGAGCACCCTTCTGGTGCGGTTGGCGCGTAATAAACTTGATACGGTTCTGGTGATCGAAATAATAACCCTCTACGGCATCTACCCTGATCCGTAGCCTGGCGACTATTTCAATTGCTTTGTCCAGGCATTCCCGCGGGACGATCAGGTAAAACGTCGTGCCAAACTGCGAATATCGTGCCCATTCCACGGCCTCCTGATCCGTAACCGTATCGCAGGTTTCCACTTCTTCAATGATTTCCGTCCGGCCAAAATCACCTCCCGGCCGCCAGACGACCACATCGGGGAAATTACCTCCGCCGACATTATGGCATTGTTTGCCGGTCAGGTTAACACTGACTAAAAAACCCTGCTGACGGAACGTCTCGTAAGTTCCGGCAGACGCCAGGATGACTTGGTCGTGAATTGTCTGTTGTCCCCCGCGCCGGATAGCCATAGCCGGTAGGGTTACTTAATAAACACACCCCCTCATCCTACTACTTATGCGCCTGCTGCTTCAAGACATGGGATGTGGATAAGTTTTGGCTAAAATTACACCATTATATATACTTTTTACCAATCCAGAACACCGTCCCCACCCATAGCAATCCAAATACATACCCCGCAAAAACATCAGAAATCCAGTGGACACCGAGAAAAATCCGGCTGTAACCGACACAGGCCACGACAATAACCCCCATAACCATATGCGATAAAAAGTGCCGCCGCACGGTATGTCGATTCAGCACATACAGGACGGCTATGAGAATAACGATCCCGATGGCATGGCCGCTCGGAAAACTTGATAAGCCGACATGCTGGTACACATGGACCAGGGATGGCGAAGGCCGCGGTCTCTGGAAAATCCATTTGAGCAATGGGATAAACGCGTTACCGAGCAGCAGACCGCTGATGAAATACGCCCGGCGTCTGTGCTGACGCCGCCACAGCCAGACGACCGCGACCAATCCAAGCGAACAGTAAAATTCCGGTGCCGTAATAAAACTGATAATTTTCACGATTACCGTCAGCCAGGCTGGCTGGAAAGCCTGAATGAAATGGCTTACGGACAGGTCAATTGGCCAAGGTCCAGGATGAACCATACGTTAAAAGGACAGAATGTTGTGGATCTGATATTCGTTAAGCGAGGAATAAAGAAAAGCCAACACGCCCCCGCACGCAATAATGAGTAACACGGTGTCGGTAATCCCTCCTGTTTTTACACGAAAAAATTTCGGCAACAAACCGACCCGCGTGCGGATCGGCCAAAACAGCTCCACACCGGATTTTGTCAGCATATCGATAATAATATGGCTGGCATAGCTGAAAATGATTACCAGAACAAACGACAAAGATTGCTTCAAAAAAAGAAAAGCGCCACAAGACAATATAGCCATCAGTAATAATGAATGCAAGAGACCGCGATGCCCGAATATTCCGGACGTTACCATGGCTACGGGCGCTAATGGCTCGATACCCACATTTACGCCCCCGATTTTTCCTCCCACTCTCAGATGCTTCGCCATCGATTCCGACGCATCTAAATCTGGCAACAATGCCACAAATGCTGCTACAACAACTAGCCAGGGTGCTGTGGTTAAGCCAAGCAGCACCGGAATCCATACTGCGTTTGCGCCGACTGCGGCGTGGGTAATACCTTTCATAGTAGTAATGATACCATGCTACACAGTAATTTCTTGTCGGGATGGTTTAAGGCGGTGTATACTCAATTCATCAAATAACTATTTGCCTAAAGAATGTCAATAAAAATAATCGCATATAACATTGTCATTATCCCGAATAAAACAACCGCTCAGCGGGCAATTCGTGTGAGTAAAAGCCTCCGCACCCCCCAGAGCTACTTCACTCTGGATAATAAAAAATATTTCCCCCATATTACATTATACATGGCCACTTTCAATACTGTACACATTAGGTTGGTGAAACGGTTTCTCGGTGCAATTGCCAAAAAAACAAAGCCTTTCTTAATTAAAAGCAGCCACTACCGCACCATAAGTCCGGGGTATATGGACATGTCATTTATCAGATCAAGGGACATTGCCAAGCTACAGCGCCGCATCATTCAAGCCTTGAACCCTCTGCGACATCGCTCGGCTAATCAAAAAGAACTATATGGGTTGCGGTCTCTCCAAAAAAAAATGTCCTGCGTTATGGATACCGGTCGGTGGGCTCGAATTATACTCCGCATTTGACCTTCACCCGGTTCAAAAAACTGGAGAGTTCTGTACGATCAAGTATCACAAAAATGAATTTCTCTTTTACGGTGCAAACAGTAGGCATATATCTGTTGGCTGAGCACGGTACCTGCAAAAAGCTTGTGGCAAAATTTTCTTTAGGAAAATAAAGATCAATCACCCCCATCTTGTAGATAGCTTTAGGGCTTATTTTTTGCTAAATTTTTTTCTGCTCTTTATGATTCCCACTATTCCGATAATAACCACAATTAATCCGAGCAATTGTGCACCGGGGCTATCATCATACCCCCCAAAAATAAATAAAAACACACCGAGTGGTATTGCGAAAATGGAAAATAGTAATCTACCATTGTTCATATATAAATCATGCCCCAACTATACGGGGTTGACCCAAAAAACACTCTCCTCCGCGAGTCCCGACGTTACGTCAGGACAACCCACCGGTTAACAGCCGTTTGCTTATCCCAGGGCAGCGCTGAAAGCTCCTGTTAGTCGCATGCATCGACGCTCTCCTTCGTTTCGCTTCTGCCCGTCCGCCCATGGGCGGACCCGTTTCGCTATCGCGGGAAATAAAAATCCCCGCACCACTCCGCGAGTCGGATTCGAACCGACAACCTACCGGTTAACAGCCGGTTGCTCTACCATTGAGCTATCGCGGAGCAGTGCGGGTATTATTTCCCGCCCTAATAATCCCGTAATTTCTTCATCCCGACGTGTTCCTCGATTTTCTCCAGAGCCTTGGCCTCAATTTGGCGGATGCGCTCGCGGGTCACGCCGAATTCCTGACCCACTTCCTCCAGCGTATGTGACACACCATCCGTCAGGCCAAAACGCATTTCCAGTATTTTCTGTTCCCGCGGGGACAGCTCGCGGATAATGTCCTGGACATGGTCGCGGAGCAGCTGCAGGGCGGCGACACGGTCAGGCGTAATCGTCTTGACGTCCTCAATGAAATCACCCAATACCGAGTCCTCGTCGTCACTGTCGCCGACTGAAGTCTCCAACGATACCGTATCCTGCGATATTTTCATGATATGGTGGATCTTGTCAACCGCTTCGCCCATCTCTGCGGCAATCTCCTCTGGAAGCGGTTCACGGCCCAGGTCCTGGATCAACTGGCGCTCCACCTGCTGAAACCGGTTAATCGTTTCCACCATATGTACCGGGATACGGATAGTCCGGGACTGGTCGGCTAACGCCCGGGTGATTGCCTGACGGATCCACCAGGTGGCGTAGGTAGAAAACTTATATCCTTTGCGGTAATCAAATTTTTCCACGGCCCGGAACAGGCCAATGTTGCCTTCCTGGATAAGATCCAGCAGCGATAATGAACGGCCGGTGAATTTTTTGGCGATGGAAACGACGAGCCGCAAGTTCGCTTCAACCAGTTTCCGTTGTGCTTCCACGTCGTTGCGCTCCTTACGCTTGGCCAGCTGCAGTTCCTCTTCCGTAGATAATAACGGCACTTTGCCGATTTCACGCAGGTACATCTGTATGGAGTCGTTGGAGATGTCCGAGAGGTCCAGACGCCGTTTATCCACGGCCTTCCGGCCTTTTACCGGGACTTCAACGACCGGTTCCTGCAATATATTCCCGGAGGATTCCATCACCTGGATGCCCGAACCTTCCAGCCGGTCCAAGAAATTTTCATAATCGGATACGTACGCTTCCAGCTCCGGAAACCCATATAAAATTTCCGTTTCGGTAATAAACCCCCGGGCGTGCGCTTTAGCGAACAGCCGGTCTAATTTGGCCGGATCCAAAGTCGGCGGTGCGGACAGTGCCGTGCCGGCAGTGCGGCCTTTCTTATTTTTTTTCTCGGCCTTTTTGGCCCCCTTTTTTACGGGAGGCCGGCCTGATTTTTTTATTTTACGTTTTGTTTTCTTCACCATATCAAAACAAACATGTCGCAATTTAAAAAATAATTATTCTTCCAGATGCCTCAATTCAGCGGCTAATTCAGAAAACATAAGGCTCTGGGCTTCAATGGCCTGGCTGTCGCCCTGCATTTCAGCCTGGCGCATCGCCTGTTCAATTTTTTTCAATTCTCCCTGGATATGGCGCTTTTTCAGCTCCTTGACCCCCTTCCGTACTTCCTTCTCTAGCGCTTCGGGGTCGGCATCCGGATATTCATCAGCTGTCCGGAGTGATAAAATTTCGGCATAGGTTAGCGATTTTTTGTCATCGCCGGGAAGCGATTTTAAAAACGCGTCAAAATCAAAAGTCTGTTTCTCAGTATAAAAGACAACCAGGCTTTTGTAAAGGTTCTGCAGCTTGACATCCACAATATGTTCGGGTGGCAACTGATCAATTAATTGGGGCAAGAGAGACGGATACCGCAGGACGATGCCGACCACCGTTTCGCCGATTGCAGTATACCGATCCCGGATGTGTACCGCTGACTGATCAGGGGTTGCCTCAGGAACCGCCCGTATCTTCACTTTTTGCAGCGTATCGCGTAGGACATCCTCCGGTACGCTGAGCGCCACGGATAACTTCTGTAAATAATGCGTTTGCTCTATCTTGTCGGACAGCTTGGCGATGACCCCAAGTAGGGTTTTTGCCGCGGTTTTTTTGTTCTCAACCTTTTTCACGTCCATCGATCCAAGGACGGAGGCGAAATAATAATCCATGACCGACTGGGCGCCCTGGATGGCCTGACGCCATAGCTCCGGACCCATCTTTATGAGGTCATCCGGATCTTTAGCGCCGACGATGCGGATAACTTTCGTGTTCATCTCTTCCTGCCAGGCTACTTCAATGCCGCGCCGGCTGGCGGTATCGCCGGCAATATCCTGGTCAAATGCGAAAGCCACATTGACGGTCATCCGCTTTATAAGTTTTACCTGCTCCAGAGTGAGCGCCGTACCTGAAGACGCGACCACATTTTCAACGCCGGCCTGATGCGAGGCGATACAATCCATGTACCCCTCCACCACCACTGCCAATTTTTCCTGTTTAATAGCCTGTTTTGCCTGGTCAAATCCGTATAAAATATGACTTTTATCATAAATCAACGTTTGAGGGGAATTGACGTACTTAGCCGCTTCGGGCCTGTCCGGACCGAGCCAACGTCCGCCGAAACCGATAATAGTCCCGTGCGGGTCGCGGACCGGAAACATTAGCCGGTTTCGGAAACGGTCGTAATAACCGGATCCCCGTTCCTTTTTTACCGTCAGGCCAGCCAGGAAAATGTCTTCAGCTCCAAAGCCCTTTTTTATTAAAAAGTCAGATAAAGTTTCCCATGCGTCCGGGGCAAAACCGAGCGTCCAGGTTTCCACGGTCTCATCCTTCACCTGGCGCTTCTTTAAATAGTCGCGTACCGACTGGGCCTTCGGGTGGTCGAGTAAAATTTTATGGTAAAACTCCGCCGCATACCGGCAGATGTCTTGAAGTTTGGTTTTTTGGTTGTTTAAGGCGGGGTCGCGGTACTGCAGCTGGACGCCGGCCTTTTTCGCCAATACACGCAACGCCTCCGGGAATTCCAGTCCCTCCATCTTCATGACAAACGAAAAAATGTCCCCGCCTTCGCCGCAGCCGAAACAGTGCCAGATCTGCTTGTCCCGGGACACCATGAATGACGGCGTCTTCTCGTGGTGGAACGGACAATTCGCCTTGAAATTGTTTGTCCCGGCCGGCTTGATCTGGATATACTCCTGGACCAGGTCAACGACGTCTATTTTGGATTTTATTTCTTCGATATTATCCTGCGCCATAATTATTTCTTTCTACTTACCCTGAACCGTTTACCGGTTCAGGGTCAATATTGTCTGTGGGCATACGATGTGCTGGGATACTAAAAGTACCCCAGTATCTATTTTATTATACGAACGTTAAGTTCAACGTCTTACCATTCCTGAAAATCCGGCGGGACGTTTCCCCCGATATCTTCCATCATCCTATCGTCTTTTTCCTTGCCGTCAGCGCCAAATTCCCGGCTACGGTAAAGGATATGTTCGCCATTCGGGCCGATAAAATTCACTTTTTCCGTCTTGAACGGCACTAATTTCCCGCCATCCATATGGATACCGGAGTTAGAGCGCGTTTTTTTGGTGATACCGCCCTTCGTTTCAAAGGTGGTTACATTCTCCCATTTCTCGCCAATTTTTTCGCCCTCCGTCACGTTGCCGCTGTTCACTTCGCGTATAGCTACCCCCACTTCATTTTTACTGACTGCGTTGACGGATGTCCAACCATGTTCCTGATGCAGATCCTTGCCGGTCTCGGTAACCAGTGTGGTCATGCCGTCATCAAGGGTTTTAGTCGCGCGGATACGTTCGGATATCTTCTCTAACTCGTCAGTATTGCGCCACTTATCATCCGGCCCTTTTTCCCGTACATAATTAACATCCCTTTCGAGAGTCCGGCCATCTGGCAGCTCAACCTTGAACCCGCTTGGCCGGTCGTCGCCATATGACGTTTCCGTCGGTGTCGCCCCCTTGAATTCAGGTTGCTCGAGAAAACTCCGGCCGGGGATTATCTTCGCTTCGACCGCGTCACGGATGGTCTGGTCACGCATTTGTTTCGCCGCCGCCTCTCTTGGGTTTAATTCCATGGATTCGTCCATAATATATTTATAAATTAATTTACAGCTTCCTAACGAAAAACTACCACTATATCACCCATTTGGCAAGGGATATTAACGTTTTACCGGGGGCGTATCCAAGAACTTATCCGACTTGAAAATCCGGCGGTTATCCTTACCTGATGCCACCCTTTTAATGACCATCAGCTTGGCCGGCTTCCGGCCGATATTAGCCAGCGAGTGCGGATCGTTATCGGTTTCGATCATGGCGCCGGACCGGACAATTTTTGTGTGCAACCGGCCGTTTGTTTTCCACATCAGTCTCAATATGCCCTCAATAACAAAAAGCGTTTCTGCAACCCTCCGATGATGGTGCCAAGTCTGGGTACTGTTCACGAACTGCTCGTTATAATGCACTTCGTATTCGGGACGCAAATAATACCATGAATGGGAGTATGATTTTTTCCTCAGTATTGCCTGCCGACGGGTAATAACCTTCATAGGATTCAGTTAATAATTCGCTAAAACTTTCATGATCAATTCCCGATGTTTATCCGCCTCCTGTTTGCAGTCCTCAAACGTCAGTAACTGTCTTTTTTGGTTCATCTTGTCCAGCGCGTACTCAGCCGCTTCATCGTGCGTGTATCCGCGCCGCCGTAGGTCGGCTAAAAATAACGAGATGCCCTCCAGTGTCAGGAACTTGAAGCATTCGGCGTTCTTCATCACTTCCGCCTCTTTTGATTCAGTCTGAACGCCATCATGGTGCGCTTCAATTGAATTCACAATAATCTTCTGATCGTGATCCGGCATGTCCCACTCAACTAAATAGGATTTTGCAAAATCGGCGCTCAACTGGCAATGGTTTGACTGCACCTCGCCCCCCCGGTCCTCATCAAAAACCGTATGGGCCAAATATAAAGCAATTACTACCAACTCCGGATTTGCCCCATGTTTTTTTGCCAAAAAATCGCCTTTTTTTACGGCTAACTGGGTCAGGCTCCATGCCGGGGCGCGGTTCTTTTCAAACTGTTGCCTGGCAATATCTTTGGCCATTGAAACAATACTACCCATGTTTCGATGTATGTGATTCGACTGAAACATTCCCTCCGATCAATCGCTGGACAAACCGCAATTTTGTAATCTCCGCCATCATAGCCGCGACTAAACCGGTAGTCAGGCAGAGCGCAAACTGCCACGTTTTCAGGGCGCCAAAGCTGAATAATTCCCGCAACGAGGGCACGGACAGGGCTAAAATCAAAACAGAGACTGCCAGCCCAATCACCCAGCGGAGAGCGATATTCGGTCGCTTAAGGCTGTCCAGTGTTGAGCGGGTCTGTGAACGGTTGGCGATGATCAACCCTAGATTACCAATCACCAGACTGGAAAACGCCAGCGCCCGGGCCACGCCTTCGCCCCATTGGCTTTCCAGGGCCAGGACATAAATAGCCACGACGACGACCAGCACTCCGAGACCCTGGATGACACTTGTCCAGACCTGCGCGCGTCCGAAAAGCGGCACGTTCGGCGATCGCGGCGGACGTGACATGACGTCTTTTTCTTCATCCTCCGCCTCAAAAACCAGCGTGCACGCCGGATCAATTATCAGTTCCAAAAAAGCGATGTGCAGCGGGAGTAGCGCCAGGGGCCATTTCATCAGGACGGAAATCAAGGCAATGCCGGCGATCGGGATGTGTACGGCAAAGATGAATGACATCGCTTTACGCAGGTTGTCGTAAATACGGCGGCCGGTACGGATCGCCGCTACGATGGAAGTGAAATTATCGTCCAGCAAGACGACCGGCGCTGCTTCCCGGGCGACGTCGGTACCGCGACCTCCCATAGCTACTCCGATATTCGCAGCCTTCAGAGCCGGAGCGTCATTAACCCCGTCGCCGGTCATGGCCACAACTTCGCCGGTGGCTTTCAGAGCCTGGACAATATGCAGCTTCTGTTCGGGGACTACCCGGGCAAAAACATCCGTTTCTTTGACCTTCATGGCCAATTCTTTTTTATTCATTTTTTCCAACGCCTGGCCGGTCAAAATCGTAATCGGCGATTCCATGCCGATCTGCGCGGCGATATGACGGGCTGTACCCGGATAATCGCCAGTAATCATCTTGACCTTGATCCCGGCCTTGCGGCACTCAGAAACGGCGGACGGGACGGCTGGCCTGATCGGATCGGCCAAGCCCAATAACCCGATTATGGAAAAAGTAAAATCATGCTGCCCCGCAGGTAAAGATGCCGTTCGGGCTTTTGCGACGGCAATAACCCGTAACCCCATATCGGCCAGCTGCTCAATATGCGATTCCAGGCGACTTATTGCCGCCTTATCCAGATGACATAAGTCAGCGATGGCTTCCGGCGCGCCTTTTGCGGCTACGATATACTCCTTTTGGTTTGGCGGCAACCAGGCCCGCGCCATAGACAACAGTTTGTCCGTCAATGGATATTCCCGGATCTGTTTCCAATCCGTATGAATGTGGTCATGATGCCCAAAGGCCCGTTCCCCCAGCTCGCGCATGGCTTTTTCCATCGGATCAAAAGGGTCGGGCGGCGAGGCTAAAATGGAATATTCAACTAATTCGTGCAGCTCCTCCGCCATGGAACGCTGTTCGGAAGAAATCGGGTAGCATTTCCCGTCCAGACACGCTGATGCGACAGCCATCCTGTTCTGCGTGATGGTGCCGGTCTTATCAACGCATAACACAGTGGCTGAACCCAATGTTTCAACGGCCGGGATACGTCGGGTCAGTACATTGCGCTGTGAGATGCGCCAGGCCCCTAAGGCCAAAAAAACGGTCATTACGACGGGGAACTCTTCCGGCAGCGCGGACATGGCCAATGACAGCCCGGCCAGTAATCCGCCCATCCAGTCGCCGCGGGTCAGGCTATACACTAAGGCAACAATGATACATAGAACAACGCCGACGATCGCGAAAATATTCACCATCCGCCGGGTCTGTTTTTGCAATGTGCTTTGTTCCGTTTCTAACGTCCGTAATACCAAACCGATCTTTCCCACTTCCGTTCGAATACCGGTGGCAACCACTTCAGCCACACCCCGGCCACTGACAATCAGGGTACTGGAATACACGCAGGTCAAATCGCGTCCGCCCGGCTTGATTTCATCTGCATCGCGGTTACCGGCATGTTTGCGGACGGGGACAGATTCCCCAGTTAAGAGCGACTCATCTGCATGGATATTCGTCACCTTGAGCAGCCTGGCATCCGCCGGAACCCGGTCCCCCTCTTCCAGCATAAGGATATCGCCCCTGACGACTTCACGGCCGGCAATCCGCTGGACGGCGCCATTGCGTATGACCCGGGCCCGCGGACTGGACAGATTCCGGAGCGCTTCCAGGGCGCGCTCTGTTTTACGTTCCTGATACAGCGTGATACTGATCACCACGACGATTGCGGCAACCAGCAACAATGCCTCGGTCCGATCGCCGAGAAACAGATAAATCACGCCGCAGGCAACCAGCAGCAGAAGCATAGGCTCGCGCAGGACATCAATAAAAATAAGCAAAATTGACCGGCGGCGGCTGCCGGGCAATTCGTTATATCCCTCCAGGGCTACCATTTTCTGGACATCAGCGTCAGATAAGCCCGGCCATTGCATGCTGGTTACTTTGTCAGCCATGGGTTGTATTAATAAATAAATTTAGAAATCAGAGGGGGAAGATCCCGCCAGTCAGCGGGTTTCCGTCGTTTGATTATATTTCTGTGCCCAGGATTCGCACAGCAGGCAAAGCGGAGAGGGGGAGATTCGAACTCCCGAAGAGCTTTTGACCCTTACTTGCTTTCCAAGCAAGCGCACTCGACCACTATGCGACCTCTCCGCTTTGCCTGCCAATTTTCGTAAAAAATACCACCCTGCTTGCCCCGCAACAACGAACGAAATGAATTTAGTACGGGGCGACCTCTCCGCTTATATAAAACAATCACCACTTGCTCCTAGCTAATAGTATTCACTACAAGCTACCAACCCTACGCTAAATAAAGTATACCATACCATTTTTTTACTAAAAAGAAAAGGGCTGACAAATACTACTTTAGGGAGCATTGACAATAAAAAAATTACTGCTAAAATGCTTACATGACCTAGGAGGTGGACCGTGTTTCTTTGCGATTTAGCTCGTAAAGTTGCCGTTCCCGCACCCTGGTCTAACCTTCTCGCCGATCCGAATGGACTGGCCGGAAGGCAGACGGCGTTTGCACTAAACTCTCTAGGTTCAACGGAACCGGGTGTTAGAGAGGCAAACACCATTGTTCTTTCCCTATCTGAGGTCATTACAGGCGCAGACCAATTGACGTGGCATGATTCGGCCCAGAATGGGGAGATGCGGGAGGTAAGGCTCTCGTAGGGAAAGTTGCTTGCTGCCAGTAGGTAGCTTTCATTCTGGCCATGGCCAGTCTAGCCCAAACGGGTTGAGCCTTACCAGGCACAAATCAAAAGGGGCGCTTCACAGGAAGTGCCCCATTTTTTTATTTTCATAACCTCCTATTGTACAACATGATACGTCCCCTGCTTAGTGGTAAAAGCTACCAACCCAGAAAAAATCGCCTGAACCTCTGGGCTGTCACAGGCCATGAACGTCGCGACATCGCCAATAATAATCAGTCTGTCCTGCGCCCTGGAAAATGCCACCCGCAGCCGGTTGATGTTCCGGTTGAATCCGATATCGCCTTTTGCATTTGACCTGACCATGGACAAGATTATCACCTGGCGCTGCGAGCCCTGGAATGCATCCACGGTATTGACCGCAGCGTTCAGCAGATCCTCGATGTCCAGCTGATCGAAATCGACGCTCGTGCGCCATTTGGCCAGGCTATCATCAACGGACAGTGCCTGACGGAGACGGCCACGGATCAGTTCTATTTGCGCCCGATATGGGGTGATAATGCCGATTTCTTCAAGAGCCCCGCCCTTACGAAGATACTTTACGACGTATTTCACTGTCAGATTGGCTTCCCGGGCGTTGAAATAGGACGTCCCGCTGCTTTTTTCAAATTTACCGCGGGCCATACTCGTATCATCGCACTCGACCAGTCCATATCGCGCTGGATCAAACCGTCCGACGATGAGCCGGCCGTCATAAAACAGGTCGCTGACCAGTTCGCAAATGGCCGGTAACGATCGACGATTGATTCGCAGTAGGCTCTCATTCAACAGTGACCGCTTCAGCACCACATTGAACCACCCGTCGGAAAAATCCCGAATATCACCACTTACATGACCGTTCTCCTCCAAGTAACGGCGCGCTTCCGGTGTAATCTCGAGATTCCCCAGCTGGTCTGGGTCGCCGATAAAAATCACCTTTTCCGAAACCAGAGCCACGATCGGTAGCAATTCATAGAGGTGTCCACGCGACGCCTCATCGATAAAGGCGATTTCAAAAGTCAGGCCGTCCTGGCGAAGCGCGGACATCGTCTTGTCCGTCAGGAACGAGGCCATGGTACAGGCGATAATAACGCCCTCACCGTATTCGCACAAATTCCGAATCGATTCAGTCTCCTCTTCTATTCGCGCCGTATCATGGAACGACGAGTCGCCGCGCATCATGCCTTCCCACTCACGTTGGGAGCGGTGCAAATGCAGGCAATCTGACGCCACGCTGGCCGGATCATTCCCCAGACGGAAAATCTGATCCGGAGCGCCGGTCGCCTCTTCGACAAAGTGGACTAAGGCGTCCAAACCGCGGTTGCTATGCGAGATAAGGAGTATCGTGCGGCCGAGCTTGAGAAACTGCCGGACTGCGCGCGAAGACAGGAACGTCTTCCCCGTCCCGGCTGGCCCCTGAACAAAGGTAATGGCTCGCTGGCTGACGATATCCAAAAGCGCCTGTTGCTGCGAATAATCGTCGTCAAACATTCGCGCTTCATCTGGCCTAAGGAATAGGCTAGTGGACTGGCGGGCGCCTGAATTTTCCAAATCCCCAGCCATCACACCCAGGGTGTGGGTCGGCATCCCCGCCTGACTTACTCCCAAACACATCTCGGACTGTTGCTCCGGGATCCCGCTGGACAGAACTGGCTCAAACGAAACCAGGTCATTGATCTGCCGGATTGACAACGGCAGGGGAAATAAAAATCGGATTTCCGTTTCGAGCACCGCATCGACATAAGCCGATACGATATCTCCGCCGCTGTCAAAAAAATTGACCTCGGCTTCGGGACGGAACACCGGCATCCCCAGATAAGAATACTCAGGCTTGAGCGGCAACGTAACACGACTGCGTTTCACGCCTGGTTTTTTTGGAACCGGATAATCAAACGTACAACTAAACGACATGCCGCTCACGTCACGCAACCATTGCAGATACCACCCCAGGTACGTGATGGAAACCGCGAGCATGCTACCGAACAGCTCACCCAGGCCAACCGGAGGCAGATAATTCAACACGGTTACTGCGGGGCGGAAAACATCCCGCTGATCAGTCGGGGTAATCAGTTTTTGCTGTACCACCTGACGTTGACCGATAATGCCGATAAACTGGTCCCAGCTCCGGAACCAATGCGTATCACGCTGGTTTTGGCCAAATATCACCCGGACTCTCGGCGAAAAATTCTTATGCCCACCCTGACAGTGGACCACCTGAGCTTGCGTGAAACGCTGTTTGCATTTCACCGCATCACTGATGCTCCGGTTGACCACGATGATCAGGTCAGGATCTCCGGCCATGGCATTGGCGCTGGCCGAATGTAAAACAAAATTGATCTCCCGTTCAGTCAGCTGTTTGGTGAATTCGCTTTCACCGTCAGCCAAAACGACAATTCGTGAAAATTGCATCACCATATCTATCTCCATTTCTGATTGAATTTTCAAACAACAAAAAGAGCTAATTGAGCTAACCTAACACGCTTCCCGCCCCATTGTCAAGTAAAAAATCTGTCTTCTTGACAGATTTATACGCTGTGATAGTCTACTACTATCTCACGCCATGGATATAAGGAGGTATCGTGCTCTTTCGAACGCAAGCAAGAAGACTCATACTCCTTTCCGTGGCCCTAGCGTACTCGCGCGTCTGCCTGTCTGGCCCATTTTGCGGCCTACCTGCTGCATCAGACGCGCCAACCACCCGGCGGCTCAATCGCGCCAATAGACGATGGCCAGTCGGTTTTACCTGAGGGCTACGGAAAAGGGACTCCCTGTGCAGTATGTAATGGGAGTCTCAAAATTCAGTTTCGGACCTTGGCCGTCTCCTACACCCGGAGACGGCCCTTTTTTATTACACTTAGAATCTAATCGCTGCAACTACTCGTAACTTTCGATAAAATAATTCATTGGATGAACCCGCCGGCCTGGAGTTTCCATAACCGATGGTACATCCCGTCACGGTGCAGCAACTGGGCATGCGACCCCTCTTCCCTGATGCCGCCCTCGTCAATGACGATAATGCGGTCCATCTTTTTTATGGTCGATAATCGGTGGGCGATGGCCAGTACCGTCCGGTCCTTCATCAAATGGTCCAGCGCGTCCTGGATCAGCTGTTCTGACTCGGAATCCAGGCTGGACGTGGCTTCATCCAGCACCAAAATGACGGCCCGGCTCAGAATCGCCCGGGCGATGGCCACGCGCTGCCGTTCGCCGCTGGACAGCTTGATCCCCCGCTCACCGACAAACGTTTCATATCCGTCGTCCAGTGTAGCAATGAATTCATGGCAGTGCGCCACTTTTGCCGCCTCAATCACTTCCTCGTCAGTGGCGCCAGGCCGGCTGTACCGGATATTTTCCAAGAGCGATCGGTGGAACAGGATAGGATCCTGCGGCACCAGGCTGATCGACTGATGCAGACTTTCCTGGGTGATTTTGGCGATATCCTGGCCGTCAATCAGGATGGTACCGGCCGTCAGCTCGTGCATCCGCAGGAGGACGCGGACAATCGTTGATTTCCCGGCGCCGGACGGACCGACCAACGCGACGTGCTCGTGCGGCTTTATTTCCAAACTGAATTTCTTCAACACTGATCTGGTCTGGTGGTAGTAAAAATCTACGTCACGGAAAACGATGGCACCGCCAGCCGCCCGCAACGGGACCGCTTGCGGATGGTCGGTGATCTCATGGGGAGCCTCCAAAATGGCCGTCATTTCCTCGGCGTCGGCCAAATTCTCATAAATCTGCTGGATGACCCGGCCGAAATCCCAGATCCTGATAAAAATATTGATCAGGTACGCCTGGATAAGAACGAAATCGCCGATCGTCAGGCCGCCGCGCTGCCAGAGCCGGATGGCCAGGTAAAAAATACCTATTTCCAAAATGGTAATCAATAACCCCTGCGCCGCCGAGGCGTAATTGCCCAGGTCCCACGTCAGTCGGCGCAGCCGGCGAATATTCCCCGTGGATGCGCCAAAAGTTGCCGATTCGCGGCCCAGGCCGTTGAATAGCTTTATGGTACTTTGGTTTGTGACCGTGTCGGCTAAAATGCCCGTAGCTTCTGTTTCGGCAGTACTCCGCTGCAAATCGTACTTCAGCTTGTACCTGATAAAAAAACTGTTAATGACGAAAAATATCCCGAACCATACTACGATACCAAGACCCAGCTTCCAGCTGCGGCTGAACAGGACAGCAATGATCAGCGCGATATTTACCACCAACGGAAGGAGGTCCCACAGTATCCGGTCGGAAATCACCTCATACGCCCGGCTGAACCATTTTACTTTTTTTGTCAGCGATCCGACAAAATTGTCATTAAAAAATGCAAATGAATGCCTGTGGAGATACGAAAAATTTGCATTATCCAGATCGTACATCACCTTGGACTGGAAATAACTGGCAGTAAACGAACCGATCCGCCAACCGACCCATTGCAGTAATTCCAATACGGCAATAATGATTAATATTGATATCAAGCCCGACCCAGCGGCTATCCGGTCCTGGCTGTCGGTCAGTAGGTTGAACATGTTCTTGAAGTACAGGGGAGTGATCACATTGACCACATTCGCACCGACAATCCCGATCAAACAAAAAATGACCGTGCCACGGTAGTTCCACGTCGCTATCCAGAATCTTTTGATGGTTACACTGGTCAAATTTTTCATAATACTAGGTGCATGTTTGCCTCTGCCAATTACGTCAATGCTTCCCACTATACATAGGAATACCAATCAGTACATCATAAAAACCACTCGCTGTCAAACCGTCCTATGCCCCCCTCTGTTGGGTTGTAAGCGGAATCAAAGGCAGATTTGATTGCCACATGTATAAAACGCGCCTCTCAGACGAGAGGCGCGCTCATTGAGTAATGAAACTTGCCTATCGCCGTTTTTCCGCCTTCAATACTGCTAAGGTTGTTTTAATAACCGTATCCGGATTCAAGGAAATACTGTCTATTTTTTCCCTGGCCAAAAACTGGGCGAATTCCGGAAAATCTGACGGTGCCTGCCCGCAGAATCCGATTTTGCGGTGGTTCTTCTTGGCTTTCTTGATGACCTGCGACACCAGTGTCGTTACCGCGGCATTGCGTTCGTCATAGTCATGGGCGACTAGTTCCGAATCGCGGTCAACCCCGAGTGTCAGCTGGGTCAGGTCATTGGAACCGATGGAAAACCCGTCAAACACTTTAGAAAATTCGTCGGCCAAGATGACATTGGACGGAATTTCACACATCACATAAACATCAAGCCCTTTTTTGCCGCGTTCCAATCCATACTTCTTCATGGTGGCTACAACTTTTTTGCCCTCTTCCACGGTTCGGCAGAACGGGACCATGACCTTGAGATTGACCAAGCCCATTTCCTCGCGCACGCGGCGGATGGCCTCGCATTCCAGGGCGAAACCGGCTTCATACTTCGGGTCATAATACCGGGAGGCGCCGCGCCAGCCGATCATCGGATTATCCTCTTTCGGCTCGAAATAGTTGCCCCCGATCAAGTTCGCGTATTCGTTTGTCTTGAAGTCAGAAAAACGGATAATGACGTCCTTGGGATAAAATGCCGCAGAAATGGTGGCAATACCTTGGGCCAGCCTTTGAATATAAAACTCTTTTTTTGACGTATACCCGGCCGTGAGCAACTCAATAGTTTTACGGATAGACGGATCTTTAACCTTGTTAAACTCCAGCAACGCCATGGGATGCACCTTGATATATGAGGTGATGATGAATTCTTCTCGGGCCAGTCCGACGCCGTCGTTTGGCGTAAGCGAATCGGCAAAAGCTGTTTCGGGGTTGCCGACATTCATCATGATTTTCACCTTCGGCCGCCCCAGCTGCTTCAGGTTAGTCCGGCGCACGCTGAACGGCAGCTTACCGTCATACACATAGCCGCGCTCGCCTTCGGCGCAAGAAATCGTCACCAACCGGCCGCTGGTCAGCTTGGCCGTCCCGTTGCTCGTACCGACGATACAGGGCACGCCGAGCTCGCGGGAAATAATGGCCGCATGACAGGTCCGGCCGCCGGAATTCGTAACTATGGCCGCCGCTTTTTTCATAATCGGTTCCCAGTCAGGATCGGTCATTTCTGTCACCAGCACTTCCCCTTGCTTGAATTTCCCGATATCTTTAACATTCTTTATAACATTTACCGCACCGACGCCGATCTTTGACCCGATAGCACCGCCCTCAACGAGTACTTTGCCGCGTTTGGGCAAAACGTACGTTTCCAGCAAATTCGGGTCACGCTGGCTGGTGACCGTCTCCGGCCTAGCCTGGACGATAAATAATTTACCGGTCTGGCCGTCCTTTGCCCATTCCATGTCCATCGGTTTCAGATGTCCGGCTTTCTTTGAATAATGGTTTTCGACGATCACCGCCCATTTGGCGAGCTGCAGGATTTCATCATCGTTTAAAGAAAATCTTGAGCGGTCATCCTGCGGCGTGGGAATATTTTTTACCGGCCGGGACCCGGAAGTCGCATAAATCATCTTTACTTCTTTTGAGCCGACCTGTTTGCCGATAATCGGCCTGAATCCCTTGGCTAACGTCGGTTTATGCACATAAAAAAGGTCGGGCGTCACCGCACCTTGGACAATATTCTCGCCCAGGCCGTACGAGGAATTGATCATCACCGCATCCTTGTAACCGGATTCCGTATCGATGGAAAACATAACACCGGACGAAGCCAGGTCAGAACGCACCATTTTCTGCACGGCGATAGACAGGGAAACTTTGAAATGGTCAAAATGCTTTTCGTGGCGGTAACTAATGGCCCGGTTGGTAAACAGCGACGCAAAACAAGCTTTGCAGGCCTTAATGAGGTCCTGTTCGCCCTCAATGTTTAAAAACGTTTCCTGCTGGCCGGCAAATGAAGCATCAGCCAAATCCTCCGCGGTCGCGCTGGACCGGACGGCTACATCGACGTTCTTCGTCCTGAATTCCTTGGATAATTTATGGTAGGCAAGGATAATCTCGTGTTCCAGGTCCGCCGGAAATTCGGCCTTCATGATCGTTTCACGCACCCGACGGCCGTGGTCGTACAGATTTTTCAGGTTATCGACGTTCAGGTCCTTCAGGATCCTCTTGATATCATCCTCAATCCCGGCCGCCTTCAGTAGGTATTGGTAAGCGTGCGCCGTTATAGCAAACCCGTTGGGGATCCTGACCCCCTTACCGGACAGCTCGCGATACATCTCGCCGAGTGAAGCGGTCTTACCGCCGACTATCGGCACGTCCTTAATGGTCAGGTCACGGAACCAGAGGATTAACTTACTTGATTTAGCGCTTGGCATAATAAAAAATTAGGGTGTTAGTGCATACAGTATATCATACCGTCACTAAAGGGTAAAAAGAGTGGTGCGAGGCATTGGGGACAAGGCGTCCTCCCGTCAGTATAACCCACAGTACTCCTGAATACATCCGATATGTACACAAAAAGCTCAAAGTCACGGACTTCAAGCTTCTTGTTATCTTATATAATAGAGCTAATAAGATTACATATGGATCTTTTCAGCCAAATCGCCGACTAACGGCACTTTGAACCGTTCACCGGACAAAGCCTTGATAAAACCGATAATCATAGCGATAACCACGATGATCCAAACGAACCAGCCAATCACCGGGATGACCCCGACAAATGAAATTAAAAAGAGGATCAACCCCTGTTTAGCGTGGAACTTCACGAACTCATCATCCTTTTTCAAAATCAGCATAATGACGCTCAGTATCCACACATATGACAATGCCGCCATGAGATTGCTGTCCTGCGCTCCGGCTGGCTTAACGGGTTTCTGTTCTTCCATATAATCCACCTCCTTTCGATGTTTGTCTGCTAAAAATTGTCGTGAGAAAAAATATCATGAATCCAACCGCACCGCCGATTGCCCCGGTGATAATGGGCTGCCTGATGAAATTCAGGATATACCACCATTCATGATACCATATCAGTTCAAAAACCGTAATAATGACGCCGCCAGCCGCTCCGACGATAATTCCCGCGGTAACCGCGGTCCACAACGCCACCTTGAACCGGCTGATCAGCCACCAGGCGTAAAGCGCAAACACGGCCACGACTATTCCCCACCGCACATACGTATTGAGGGCGAACATGATGCCGGCCAACCGCACCAGCACTATGACCAGCATGAAAAACCAGCCAGCCCGCCAATAAAACAGCAGGCTCTTGCCGGCGACAGACGCGTCAACGTCATGGCTTGGTGAAGAGTGGCTGATGTGTGCCTCCTGGTCTGGCATAGGTTTTCTCGTTTACTGTCTGAACCTAAATATAGTATACGTCAACGGAAAAAAAATTCCAATTGATATCCCGGCAATACTCGTCGTCTACCTTATGCTTCGCCGAATAGTTGACAGGTGACGGCCGATATCATAAAGTGAATCAAAATACAAAACATATATCATGGAGGCATTCATGAGTTCTTTGACATTTTGGATTAAGGTAACCCGGCCGATTCAGTGCATCATCGCCGGATGTGCTGCGTGGTTGATCGCCCTGCTGTCCAACGGGCCACTCTGGGCTACACCGCCAAAAATATCCGCCGGCGTAATCATGTTTTTTTGTGTGATGGGATCCAGCCTCTACCATTACGGCCTGGCCAAAAAAATTTACGCCAGGAAATACTGGGACCTCGTAGAAGTTGACCGGCCCGTACTCCTGGTTATGCTCGGTAGCGCGGCCTTCCTCACAGCCATTGTACTTGCTCTCTACTATCTCCCGACTTCATGCGCGTTCATCGTCATCCTGGATGCGCTGGCGATCATCGCCTACTCCCGAAAATTGTCCGCGCACTGGACCACGAAAAACCTGACCATCGCGTTTGTCTGCACGACGCCAGTTCTTGTTGGATGGTTTTCCGGCCACCGACTCCACCCCGTTGTGCCCTACCTGATCGGCGCTACATTTTTTGGCTATCTGGCGCGTGAGATCATCAAGGATTACACCGACCTCAAGGCGAATGAAGGAATCCGCGTGACCCTCCCCATGTGGCTCGGCGTAGAAAATGCCCTGCGGGTTGCTGCTGGGTGCGTCACAGTATGCATCCTCTGCCTGATGCCGGTCTTCAGCATTATCCGCCAAGACGCCCCGCTCGCCTATATCCCCTTTACGCTCGCCATCGCGATTTTCTGCATCACCACACTGTCGCTCATCAAATTCGAGCGAGTGCGTCGAATGCCGTCGTACATTACTATCGGTAACGCCTGCCTCATGGCAGCCACGTTCATTTTACGGCTCGCTCGTACCTGATCAGATTCAGAAAAAATCTCAACCCCCGCCAGCCGCTTGGCCCGGCGGGTTTTTTATTGCAATCACAAAACTCCGGCTTTTTACACCGGAGTCTTGTTTTATATAGTGAAAGAGCAGGATTTAAATAAGTTATTGGTTGAAAGTTGAAAGAGAACAGTTTGGTTTTCAGTTATTGGTTGAAAGACCCTATGACTTATAACCTACTTCCTAACCTTCTTCTTTCAACATCCAACTTACTAATTTCTTCTACATTCCCATATCCATTCCGCCCATGCCTGGCATTCCGGCGCCCATTCCGCCCATGCCTGGCATTCCGGAGGCGTCTTTCTTTTCCGGAAGATCGGTAACGACAGCTTCAGTGGTTAATAGCATGGCTGCTGCGGACGCGGCGTTCTGCAATGCTGAGCGGGTAACTTTAGTTGGGTCGACAATACCGGCGGCAACCAAGTCAATATATTTATCGGTTTCGGCATTATACCCATGGCTGTCCTTAAGTTTTTTAACCTCTTCAACGACAACCGAACCCTCTTTCCCTGCATTGATGGCGATCTGGCGGACCGGCTCTTCAAGCGCGCGGCGGAGGATATTGATGCCTATTTTTTCGTCGCCGGTTACTTCCAGTTTTTCCAAAACATGCATGGCACGGATTAGTGCCACACCGCCGCCCGGAACGATACCTTCCTCAACAGCAGCGCGAGTAGCATGCAGAGCGTCTTCAATTCTATGCTTTTTCTCCTTTAACTCAGTCTCAGTCGCGGCACCGACTTTGATGACAGCCACACCGCCGGCCAATTTGCCCAGGCGCTCCTGCAATTTTTCTTTGTCAAAATCAGAGGTAGAATCTTTAATTTCTTTCCTGATCTGGGCGACACGGTCCTTGATGGCTGATTCTTCGCCCTTACCGCTGACGATAGTGGTAGTTTCCTTGGTAGCCACCACCCGACCCGCCCGGCCGAGCATATCCACGGTGGTGTTTTCAAGTTTGAGGCCGACGTCTTCGGAGACAACCTTGCCACCGGTCAGGATGGCGATGTCCTGCAGCATTTCCTTGCGGCGGTCGCCGAATCCTGGCGCCTTCACCGCCAGCACGTTGAACGTGCCGCGGATCTTGTTGACGACGAACGTGGCCAGCGCTTCGCCTTCCACTTCATCGGCGATGATGACTAATTCCTTAGTACCGGATTGGGCCAGCTTTTCCAATAGCGGCAATATTTCGCTCAATGCGGATACTTTTTTGTCAGTAATTAATATGTACGGATCCTTATATTCGGCTTCCATCCGTTCAGAATTGGTGATCATATACATGGAGACATATCCTTTATCGAACTGCATACCTTCCACCACTTCTTTTGACAATCCGAATGTCTGGGATTCTTCAACGGTGGCAACCCCGTCCTTGCCGACTTTTTCCATCACTTCGGCGATCAGCTTGCCTACTTCCGGATCCTGGGAGGAGATAGTGCCGACCTGGGCGATCTCTTCATTTGTCTTGACCGGTTTTGAAATGACTTTTAATTCTTCAATGATCTGCTTGACGCCTTTTTCAATCCCGCGTTTGATGACCATCGGATTCGCGCCGGCGGCCACGTTCTTGAACCCTTCAGCCACCATGCTCTGCGCCAATAATGTGGCGGTTGTCGTACCGTCGCCGGCCACGTCATTTGTCTTGGACGCGACTTCCTGCACGATCTGGGCGCCGACGTTTTCGAATTTATCTTCCAGCTCGATTTCCTTGGCGATGGTTACGCCGTCATTGGTGATAGTCGGTGCGCCAAAACCCTTGTCCAAAACGACATTGCGTCCTTTCGGGCCGAGCGTAACTTTCACGGCGTCAGCCAGCTTGTCTACGCCCCTCTTGAGAAGGGCTCTTGCTTTTTCATCGAATAATATTTGCTTTGCCATACGTGTTAATGTAATTAATTATCTTTGGGTTATTTCTCTACTTTAGCCAGGACGTCTTCCTCTTTCAAAACCTTGTACTCCACTTCTTCAATCTTAACTTCTTCCCCGGAGTATTTGCCAAAAAGCACCCGATCGCCGGTTTTCAGGCCGAGTTTTTTAACTTTTTCTCCGTCGCCAACCGCCACAATCTCCCCCTCTTCTTTTTTTTCTTTTTCGACTGTATCCGGCAGAACGATGCCGGACTTAGTAACCTCTTCCTCGGTCACCGGCTTCACGATGATACGATCACCTAAAGGTGTGAGTTTCATATTTCTTGGTAAATTAATTATAAATATTGCTTAAATAAGCTCTATTTTGCCTATAAATTAGCACTCATTCCAGCAGAGTGCTAAGATGGTATTTCCTATTGTATATAAAGGGGTTTCCAGTGTCAAGGCATGACCCGCCAAATTATCCACAGACTTCGTCCCGATACCGCCTCGCCCACAGGCCCAGCGCTAACCAAAACATACATATTCCGGAAGCCAGCGTCCACAGGTAATGGTCAAACAGCCCCAGCACGGCTAAGGCGCAAAAAACCGTCGTCCAGACCAGCAGCCAATTGGACTTGGCTAATTCCCGGCGCAGGTGAAAAATGGCCATGCGGATAAATTCAATCACGATCAGGATAAAGGCCGCTCCTCCCAGCACACCGGTTTCGGCTATGGCCAATACGAAAATATTATGCACCGGCTGGTAGTCCCAGGCGGCCAGCGTGGTGTTCTGGTCATACAGCGCTCCGGTATAATCCCCGAGGCCGACGCCCTGGAAAATATGCTCCGTGACCACGTTGCGCGCCTGGACGAAATAATCCACCCGCTGGTCTATGGATTGCTGTTCCAGCTGCGTATCGGCGGTCAGGCGGGTTATCCAGATATCCGGCACCAACGCGACGGTCATCAGCACCAATATGATCAGCCAGCAGGCCACCTGGATGAGCAGCTTCAGCCGGTAGGCATAACGTTGCCATACACTGAGCCCCGCCATGACGATAAAAGCTACGCCGAACGCTAGCCAGGCTGATCGTGAAAAAGTCAGGATCAACCCGTACGAAACGATAATGAGCGAGGATACGGTCAATAATATTTTCCAAACGTTCGCGCGGCGGTTGGTATAGAGGACAAACATGAACCCGATTAGGATAAAAAGGCATATGACCAAAAAACCGCCCAGCACGTTGGGGTGAGGAAAGGATCCGTATGCCCGCAAGTACCTGCCTTCGACGGTCGCGATCACCGCGTCACCCAAACTGCCGGGCTGGTGTGAAGCCAGTCCCAGCCAGGCATTGGCCGGAATCTGCTGGGAAAAAAACTGGTAAATACCAAAAACAGCCTGCACTACTCCGGCTGAAGCGATGGCCGTGCCGACCCGTGGCCAGGAAATGTCCAGCTTTAGCACCAACCAGAATAACCCGATAGCTTCAGCCAGCCTGGCGATCGCATACCAGCTGATACCCTTGTCCTGCGACCAGAGAACGGACATAAATGCGATAAAAAATAACGTACCGATCACCGCCCATAACTGCCGCAGACATACCTGCACTTTGGTCCGTGGTAAAAAAATAGCCAAAAACAGCAACAGCATCAATAATATGTCCGTCGCGTACAAACTGCCGCTGCCGTATTCCCATATATTGCCGTTAAGATGGGCTACCCGCCAGATCCAGCGCGTCTGCCATGGCAACAGGAAAAGAAACAGGTAGAAGCCGTATTCAGTGATTTTTGATAAAAACTGTTTCATGAATATTGACCATCAATATTGTTTGCGGCTGCGGTGCCGTCTCAATTCATATACCCAGGAGCGGGCCGCTGTGCCCGCGACTGCTTGTAATTATGGGGAGCGCGGCCGCAGAGGGCCACGCTCGGAGGGGAATAAAAAGGACGGCGTAGTCATTTATGAGATTCTTAACACTTCTTCCATCTTTACCCGCCATTGTTCCAAAAACATTTGCCGCCTGTCCATATCGTGGAACTTTAATATGGAATCGGTAATGATCACCCGCGTATCCTGGTTAGCCATAGTACGGAGCTTGGCCGGCATGATTGCCTGCTGCCACCGGCGGAACAGCCGCTCCGGCCACCAGATAAAAAAGAATTCTTTGATCCGCTTCAACCAGCGGTGCGCATTCACCTGCCGCCGGAACACCGGCGCTATCGGCAGCCAATGGGGTAATACGCGGCGGACCCACTCGTTCGCCTGAACAAATGAAGTGTACACGCCTTCATCATAGACCGGGTACACCTGGGCCACCCAATACGGCAGATACACGTCTCCCGGGATGGCCAGCTGTTCAATGCCCAGATGATCAACATCGACAAAAAACGACGAGCACATCTTATCCTGCGTGTTTCCGAGGGACGGGCGCAGGCGCAGCAGCCGCAAAAAGCTGTTGACCCACCACCTAGCCTGCCAGGTCCGGTGGCGGGCGGTAACGATGAAGAGATCGATATCCCCGGCCCGGCGGCTGTTATTATAGGCCAGCGTATTGCAGACGCCGACCATCCTCACGAAGGGCGCCCACCGCAGCCAGCCGATAATTTTTTTTGCATAACTGAATTTCCCCTCCGCCCAAAGATACCGTTGCTGACGGACATCGACAATCCCAGCCCGGCCGCGGAGAAAATAAAAACCCCCATTCGTCTCAATACGGCGACGTAGCCATTCACTCTCAGCCATAGTCTGCATCACCTCTTCAATGCTGACCGTGCCTAAATCCGTTGCCGCCGGCTCCACATAGAGCCACTTCCACACCTCCATCGGAGTCAACGGATAATCAAAAACATCGAAATAGGACAGGGTGGCAATAATGGCTTTTTCCAATGCGGTCATGGGTAAAGTATAAGGTTTTTATACAAAAAAAGGTAGCCATAATAATCAATCCCAGCTGGGTTAGCAGCTGGGATCACTTCTGTTGTCGGCCTAACACCATGTCAAAAACTAGGTACATGGCTAAGATCCATACAGTGGCTAGCAATGCCGCAGCGAACGAACCGATAATACGCGACCATAGTGGCCCATCTCCGTATATCACTCCGGATGAACCATAGACGATCAGACAGAACGCCAGTATTCTCGATCCAGTCGCTCGGATATTTCGAGCTGACATACAAACCTCCTTCAAATAACTATCTAGTGTACGAAAAAAATATTATCATGTCAACCCTTGTTATCCACCAAATAAAAAAACCTACTCGACACCACATGGACGTCTTTCGGCTTTCTACGCTTCATCGCACTGACTGCTTGGTTGCCAGTCCGGATTCTTCTTCCACGATACAGAAATGAAAGGAAACCGGCGGATAATCACTATTTCGAGCCAACCCATGGGCATCTTACAGAATTCCCAGAAGGAGGGCATCGTCAGTCTCCTACTCATGGAAAACCTCCTACTAGTATTTTTTTAAACTTCGGTAATTATTTCAAAACGTCTTTGAGGAATTGCCCGGTATAGCTCCGTTTCACCTTAGCCACGTCGCGTGGCGTGCCTTCAGCCACGATCTCCCCGCCCTTCACCCCGCCCTCGGGACCCAGGTCAACCAGCCAGTCCGCTGACTTGATAACGTCCAGGTTATGCTCGATCACCAGGATTGAATTGCCTTTGTCAACCAACTGGTGCAGGACGTGGAGCAGGCGTTTTACATCATCAAAATGCAGCCCGGTCGTCGGCTCATCCAAGATATACAGGGTCTTCCCGGTCGCCCGGCGGGATAATTCTGTAGCCAGTTTGATACGCTGAGCCTCGCCGCCTGATAATGTGGTGGCTGACTGGCCGAGATGGATATACCCGAGGCCGACATCATTCAAGGTTTTCAACTTATTAAAGATGGCTGGTTGGTTCTCAAAAAACTTCATCGATTCCTCAACGGTCATATTGAGGACGTCGGAAATGTTCTTGTTTTTGTAATGGATTTCTAGGGCCTGTTCGTTGTACCGGCGGCCTTTGCACTCCTCGCATTCGACGTACACATCAGGCAAAAATTGCATTTCAATGCGCACCAATCCGTCGCCCTGGCAGGCTTCGCACCGTCCGCCGACGACATTGAAGCTGAACCGACCCGGTCCGTAGCCGCGGATGCGCGACTCAGGCACCTGGGTAAACAAATCACGGATATAGGTAAAGACGCCGGTATATGTGGCCGGGTTGGACCGCGGTGTGCGGCCGATCGGCGACTGGTCGATATTGATGACTTTGTCCAGATGCTGGATGCCGTCAATCGCCGTATGTTTGCCCGGCTCGTCTTTCGCCCCATAAAAATGCTTGGACAGCGCTTTTGCCAATATTTCCGTCATCAGCGTGGACTTGCCCGAACCGGACACGCCGGTAATGCAGACCAGTTTACCCAAAGGAATTTTTACGTTTATATTTTTCAGGTTGAATTCCGCAGCCCCGCGTATCACCAGCGACTTGCCGTTACCGGGACGGTACGTTTTCGGCGCCGGGATGGACAACGTGCCGACTAGATATTTTCCGGTCAGCGAATGCCTGTTCTTCATGATGTCTTTCGGCGTACCGACGGCCACCACCTTGCCGCCGTGTTCGCCGGC
>Ga0265297_10003690_pt1 | contig 27041 bp, 18 predicted proteins | sample Munlanlwell13791_FD_192502 | JGI IMG/M metagenome (GOLD analysis project Ga0265297, IMG submission 192502) | Leachate microbial communities from a municipal landfill in Southern Ontario, Canada - Leachate well 137-91 | ecosystem: Engineered > Solid waste > Landfill > Unclassified | place...
GGGGGGTGGGGGGGGGGGGGGGGGGGGGGGGGGGGGGGGGTGGGGTGGGGGGTGGGGTGGGGGTGGGGGGGGGGGGAGGGGGGTGGTGGGGGGGGTGGGTGGGGGGGGGGGGGGGGAGGTCAGCGCACGCGGTGGGCCCGCAGGAAGCGGTCGAGTTCGTGGGGCGGCAGTTCGAGGGAGACGGGCCAGCCAGGGTTGAGGGCGAGGCCGAAGGCGGGGTTGGCGCCCTTGAGCAGGGCGGGGGCGGCGAGCATCAGGAGGAAGGTGTGGGCGGGGGCCTTTTCGCGCCAGGGCAGGACGCGGCTGGGGTGGGTGAAGGCGGCGAGGACGGAATAGCCCTTGGGGGACTTGACGCGGAGCGGGTCGAGCGCCAGTTGGGAGGTGGTGTCTTGGGGGACGGGGCGGTCAAGGGCGACGACGAGCTTGGAGAGGAGGAGGAGCCGGCCGAAGTCGGCGAAGTCGCAGCGTCCCTGGCAGACGGCTTGCAGCTTCGTTTCCAGTTCGTTGAGCGGTTCGAAGGTGAGGGGTGGTTCCATTGGTGGCCTGCCGGGTTTGGGGTGGTTCCGGGTGCCGGGATTGGCGCGGCGGATGGGACGGTACCATAGGTGGCGGACGGGCCGGCGCAAAGGGCGGCGGTCAGAGGTTGAAGAGCTGTTTGGGGCGGTCGTAGGAGAGGTGGCGGACGAGTTTTTCGGCGAGGCTGGCGGGGGCCTGGCCGCGCTCGACGAGGTTGCCGGCGACGTCGCAGAGGACGCGGCGGAACATTTCGTGGCGGGAGCCGTAGCTGAGGAGCTTGCGGGAGTCGGAGACCATGCCGGCGAAGTTCCAGAGCAGGTCGACGGAGCCGATGTATTCGAGTTGGCGGCGCATGCCGACGGGGGTGTCGTTGAGCCACCAGGCGGAGCCGAGGCTGACGGTGGCGCCGAAGGCGCGGGCGAGGGTGGCGAGGGTGGCCTGGTGGCCGGGTTCGAGGCAGTAGAGGACGGTCTGGAGGCGGTTGTCGAAGCGGTTGAGGAAGTCGCGGAGCGGTTCGACGATGGGGGTGGCGTGGTTGGAGATGTCGCCGCCGGAGTCGGGGCCGAGGGAATGGGCGAGGGAGTCGCGGAGGTCGCGGACGCAGCCGAGGTGGAGCTGGAAGACCCAGCCCTTGGCGGCGTCCATTTCGCCGCAGGCCTGGAGGAGGAAGGCGAGGTAGGCCTGCTGTTCGGCTGGGGTGAGGGGCTGGCGGGCGCGGGCCTTGCGGAAGATGGCGTCGGCGGCGGCGGGGCTGACGTTGTGGCCCCAGGGGGTTTCGACGCCGTGGTCGCTGGCGACGCAGCCGCGGGTGGCGAAGAAGTCGTGGCGCTGCTGGAGGAAGGCGATGAGGTCGGGGAGGTGTTGGAAGCTGGCGCCGGCCAGGGCTTCGCAGCGGTTGATGTAGTCGTTCCAGTCGGGCTTGAAGATGTTCATCGCCTTGTCGGGGCGGAAGGTTGGGCGGACGACGCCGGCGCTGGGGGTGGCGTCGAGGGCCTGGTGCCATTCGAGGGAGTCGAGGGGGTCGTCGGTGGAGCACATCCGTTCGACCTTCATGGCCTGGAGCAGGGCCTGGGGCTTCATGGCGGGGGTTTGGAGGGCGGCGAGGGTGGCGTCCCAGATGGGGCCGGCGGTTTCGGCGGCGATGAGTTCCTGGATGCCGAAGCGGCGGCGGAGGTCGAGGTGGATCCATTCGTAGGTGGGGTTGCCGACCAGCGCGGGGAAGGCGGCGGCGCAGGCGTCCCATTTTTCGCGGGGGGTGGCGGCGCCGGTGATGAGGCGTTCGGGGAGGCCGCGCTTGCGGAGGAGTTCCCAGACGTAGTGGTCGGTGGCGGCTTCGGCCTCCCAGAGGTTGGCGCTGGCGCGGTTTTCGGCGATGGCCTTGACGTCGGCGTGGTTGTGGGGGTCGAGGATGGGCAGGTCCTGGACGGTTTCGTAGAGGCGGCGGGCGGTGGTGGAGCCGAGGAGGTAGGAGTCGCCGAGGAAAGTCATGGTTGGGCCTGTGCGGTGGGGTTGGGGTGGTGGCGGCGGGGTTGGGGGTGGTGGCGGGCCGCCCAAACTTGTTTGTGGCGGCACTATACCACGCCGGCGGCCAGGGCCGGGGCGGGCGCTCAGAAGTTGCTCTCGACCAGCGGCCGGAAGGTGAGGTCGTGGACGGCGACGTCGGCCGGGGCGAAGATGGCGCCGGCGATCATGGTGGCGGCGCTGGTGGCGGCTAGGTAGTCGGGGCGGGGGTTGGGGCGGGGGTTGGGGCGGAACTCGGTGTCGGTGCCGCCGGGATAGACGGCGGTGACCTTGACGTTGTGGGGGCGGGCCTCCTTGCGCAGGACGGCGGTGAGGCCGTGGAGGGCGTGCTTCATGGTGGTGTAGACGCCCATGGTCTCGTTGGCGTAGTGGACGCAGGAGCTGAGGATGTTGACGATGTGGCCGGAGCCGGCGGCGGCCATGGCCTTGAGTGCCTCGCGGGCGAGGAGGTAGGGGGCGCGGAGGTTGACGGCGTACTGGGCCTCGAACTCCTCCAGGGTGGTCTCGGCCAGCGGCGCCTTGCGGCTGTTGAAGCCGGCGTTGTTGACGAGGATGTCAATGCGGCCGCCGAGGGCGGCGTGGGCGGCCTGCCAGAGGGCGAGGACCTGTTCGGGATCGGCGAGGTCGCAGGGGGCGGCGAAGCAGCCGGTCTCCTCGCGCAGGGTGTTGAGCAAGGCGGCGTCGCGGCCGGTGGCGAAGACGCGGATCTGGTTGGCGGCGAGGATCTTGGCGAGTTCGCGGCCGATGCCGCGGCTGGCGCCGGTGACCAGGGCGGTTTTCATGGGGGTGGCCTCACGCCTTGACGAAGGTGTGGTAGAGGGCGCGGACGGCGGTTTCGTAGTCGGCGGCCTTGACGCCGATGATGATGTTGAGTTCGGAGGCGCCCTGGTTGATGATCCGGACGTTGATCTTGGCGTCGCGCAGGGCGGTGAAGGCGAGGGCGGCCATGCCGGGGGTGTTGGCCATCTCCTCGCCGACGACGGCGATGAGGGCGAGGTCGCCGAGCAGTTCCAGCTTGTCGGGGTTGACGGCGGCCTTCAGCTCGGGCAGGATCGCCTCCGCCTTCTCCTCGATCTGCCGGTTTTCCAGGATGATGCTCATGGAATCGATGCTGGTGGGGCAGTGCTCGAAGCTGACGCCGTGGGCGAAGAGCACTTCGAGCACCTTGTAGCCGAAGCCGACCTCCTTGTTCATCAGGCTCTTCTCCAGGCAGATCATGGAGAAGTTCCTCTTGCCGGCGATGCCGGCGATCTTGTATTTGCTGGCGGTGAAGGTGGGGACGATCAGGGTGCCGGGATCTTCGGGGCGGTTGGTGTTCTTGATGTTGATGGGGATGCGGGCCTCGCGCACCGGGAGGATCGCCTCGTCGTGGAAGACGCTGGCGCCCATGTAGGAGAGTTCGCGGATTTCGCGGTAGGTGACCTGGTCCATGTGGCAGGGGTTTTCGACGATGCGCGGGTCGGCCATGAGCAGGCCGGAGACGTCGGTCCAGTTCTCGTAGAGTTCGGCCATGACGGCGCGGGCGGCGATGGCGCCGGAGATGTCGGAGCCGCCGCGGGAGAAGGTCTTGACCCGGCCGTGGTGGTCGCGGCCGTAGAAGCCGGGCATGACGTAGAGTTTTTGCGGGTCGGCCATGGCCTGCCCCAGGGCGGCATAGGTGGCCGGATCCACGTTGCCGTTGGCGTCAATCACGACGTGCTTCTCCGGATCCACGAACTCGGCGCCGAGGACGGCGGCGATGATCAGGCCGTTGAAATGCTCGCCGCGGGAGGCGACGAAGTCGCGGCTCGCCCCCTCCTGCACCTGGCAGTGGAACTGCTCCAGCTCCCGCGCCATCCCGGCGGCCACCCCCAGGTCGCGCTCGATCCGCAAATAGCGTTCCCGGAGCTGGTTGAAGGGGGTGGCGAAGTCGGTTTTGGCCGCCGCCATGTCGTGGCAGAGATAGAGCAGGTCGGTGACCTTCGGGTCGTCCTTGCTCCGCTTGCCGGGGGCGGAGGGGACGACCACGCGGCGGCGCGGGTCGGCCGCCACGATCGCCTGGAGCTTGCGGATCTGGTTGGCGTCGGCGACGCTGGTGCCACCGAACTTGCAGACGATGCGGCTCATGGGCAGGGTCCTTGGGGTGCGGCAGGGGGAAGGGGCTGGGTGGGGGGCGACGGGCCGGGAAATCAAATAACATATTGCCGGAACCGCGGGTTGGCAGCGGCCAAGCGGGCGGGCGCTTGCGCCGGCGGGGCGGGCGGCTACGTTGGGGGGACGGCATGGCCACGGGGTCATGGCCAAGGCCGGGCAACGGGAAGGGGACGGTCAGGCATGGCGGGTTCAGGTTCATGGTGGCAACGGCTGCGGCGTGCCCTCGGGCTGCCGGCCGGGGGCGGCGGGTTCGCCGGGCTGCGGGCGGCGCACCTGCGCCTGGGGCGGCGCGGGGAACGGCTGGCCTGCCGGCTGCTGCGGGAGTCGGGGCTGGCAATCCTGGCCCGGAACTACGGGGGCGCGCACGGCGAGATCGACATCGTGGCCCGCGAGGGGAACGTCCTCTGCTTCGTCGAAGTCAAGACCCGGCGGCGGGCGGGGGCGGCCCGGCCGGGAGCCGCCGTGGGGGCGGAGAAGCGGCGGCGGCTGCGGCGGACGGCACGCCAGTACCTGCGGGAGGCGGGCTGGCCCGCCGTGCCCTACCGTTTTGACATCGTGGAGCTGCTGCTGGCGGGGCGGCGGCCGCGGGAGCTGGGGTGGCACCGCGGCGCCTTCACCGACCGCGAGGACCGCCCTGGCGACGCCTGGCACGCCCCGGCGGACTGAGGGGCGCACGCGGAAGCCGCGGGCTGCAAGCCGGGGGCGGGCTGGGCCATGGGCCATGGGTCACGGCGTCACTGAAGGCTGGTTTTGCGTGGTGCCCTGACGCCGTGCCGCCGTTTTTTGGAGGGGGGGACGGCGGGAGTGTTGGAAATTGCCGGCGGGGAATTACACTATCATCTTTGGAAGTCAACGGATGATGCCTGGAGAGCCGAGATGGAACCGATTGCTTCCCTGCGGGGCCGCAGCCTGCTGACCTTGGACGACGTGACCGACGCGGAGATGCAGGAGCTGGTGCTTTTGGCCGAGGCGCTGAAGGCGAAGAAGGCGCGGCGCGACCCGGCGGCGCCCAAGCTGCTGGCGGGGCGCAACATCGCCCTGGTGTTCGAGAAGGCTTCGACCCGCACCCGCTGCGCCACCCAGGTGGCGGTGGCCGACGAGGGCGGCCATGCCGAGTACCTGGGGAAGAACGACATCCATTTCGGCAAGAAGGAGTCGATTGCGGACTCCGCACGGGTGCTGGGGCGGATGTTCGACGGCATCCTCTTCCGCGGCTTCGCCCACGAGACGGTGACGCAGTTGGCCAGGCAGGCCGGCGTGCCGGTCTGGAACGGGCTGACCGACGCGGCGCATCCGACCCAGATCCTGGCCGACTTGCAGACCATGCGCCAGGGCTTTGGGCCGGAGCTGCGCGGGCTCAAGGTCGTCTACATCGGCGATGGCCGCAACAACGTGGCGCTCTCCCTGATGCACGGCTGCGCCAAGGCCGGGATCCATGTGGTGGACTGCTGTCCCGAGAGCCTGGCGCCCGACCCGGCGAGCCTGGCGGAGCTGGCGGCGCTGGCCCGGCGGAACGGCTCGACGGTGGCGGTCGAGCCCGATCCGGCGAAGGCGGTGGCGGGGGCCAACGTGCTGTACACGGACGTCTGGGTCTCCATGGGTGAGGAGGCCAAGTTCGCGGAACGGCTGCAACTGCTCCGGCCGTACCAGGTCACCATGGCTTTGGTGCGGCGGACCGGCAACCTCGAAAACGGCCGGATCCTCTTCCTCCATTGCCTGCCGGCCTTCCACAACTTCGACACGGACGTGACCACCGAGCTGGGCGCCCTGGAGGTGACCGACGAGGTGTTCGAGGCGCCGTTCTCGCGGGTCTTCGACCAGGCCGAGAACCGGATGCACACGATCAAGGCGATGATTGTCTCCAGCCTGGCTGGCTGAGGGCTGGCGGGCGGCGGGTTCGGGTGAGGTGGCGGCAAGGCGGCTGGTGGTGGCCGCGGAAAGGCGAGGTGCGCATGAGCGGAATGCAGCGGTTCATGGACCTGACGTGGGACGAGTTCCAGGCGCTGGCGCCGGCGGCGAAAATCCGCTACTACAACCGGGAGGATCGCCCCTACCACGTGCTCACCGCCCAGCAGTTCGACCGGCCGATGCTCGACCGCCTCTGCGCCTTGGCCACCAGTATCCGCCGCATCGCCAAGACCAAGGTCGGCATGGATTACCTCGCCGGGCTGCTCCGCCACAAGCGGGCCATGCTCTACTTCAGCCAGCCCAGCAGCCGCACCTTCCTCTCCTTCCATGCCGCCTGCCAGATCCTCGGGATGAACGTCTCCGAAGTGCGCGACGCCGCGACCTCCAGCGAGATGAAGGGCGAGTCCCAGGAGGACAGCATCCGCACCTTCAGCTCCTATGCGGACCTGCTGATCATGCGCACGCCGGTCCAAGGCTTCGCCGAGAAGATGGCCTGGCTGCTGTCCGGCACCGAGCGGCCGGTGCCGATCCTCAACGCCGGCTCCGGCAAGGACCAGCATCCGACCCAGGCGCTGCTGGACATCTACACCCTCCAGCGCAGTTTCGAGCACACGGGCGGCATCGAGGGGAAGACCATCCTCTTCGTCGGCGACCTCCTGCGCGGGCGCACCGTCCGCTCCCTCTCCAACCTGCTGACCCACTATCCCCGGGTCAAGCAGCTCTTCGTCGCCCCGCCGTCCTTGCAGATCGGCGGGGATGTCCTGGCGCAACTGGACGCCGCCGGGGTCGAGTACGAACTCTCCAGCGAATTCGAGAAGCGGATCCCCGCGGCGGACGCGATCTACATGACCCGGATCCAGGACGAGTGGGACAACCCGGCGGAGCGCGGCCAGATCGACATCTCCAGCTACAGCTTCGGCGAGCGCCATTTGGCGGCGCTCAAGCCGATGGGGGTGATCCTGCATCCGCTGCCACGCCGGAGCGAGATCGCCGTGGCGGTGGACCGCGACCCACGCGCCGTCTACTGGCGGCAGGTCCGCAACGGGATGTGGATCCGCGTCGCCTTGATGGCGACGATCTTCGGGCGTGACCGCGACCTGGCGGCCTATTTCCAGGACAACCTGGGCTGACCCGGCCCAGCGGGAGGGCCGGCGGAGGGCGAATGATGAACGACATCCGCGAATGCACCTGCCCGGCTTGCGGCGGCACGGTGCGGCTGCTGGCCGCCAGCGCGGCGGGGCCGGTGCGCTGTCCGCACTGCCACCGCACCTTCACGCCGGTGGTGGCCCAGCGGGGCGCCCCCACCACGGCGCCGGCGGGCGGCGGCGCGCCCAAGGCGCCCGTGGTTGGCTGCCTGGTGGCGATGTTCGTGGTGGGGCTGCTTTTCGTCTTCAGCCTGGCCGGCCGCGGCGGCGGCCTGGGCCGGGGCTGGGGCGGCCTGCTGCCCATCCTTTTCATCGTCGGGTTTGTCGTCGTCCTGGTCAAGGTCGGCAAATGGCTGGGGCGGGCGGGGCAGGCGCAGCGGCGCGAGGAACAGGAGCGGCGGCCCTCTCCCCGCCGTGGTGGTGGCGAGGGGCGGCCGACGGCTGGCCGGCCACCGCCACCACCAAAAATGGAGCGGCCGGAAAAGGCGGCCGCGCCCGCGCCGCCACCGCTGCCGCCCCCGCCACCGCCGCCGGCGGCCTTTTTCCATTTCGGCTGCCCCCACTGCGGCAAGCGGCTGGAGGCGGAGGAAGGGCAGCGGGGGTTGGCGGCGGTCTGCCCGGGCTGCCAATGCGAGCTGACGGTGCCGCCGGCCGCCGAGGAGCTTCCGGCCACGGCCATGCCGGCGCGCAAGGCGCCGCCGCCGGCCCCGGCCGTCCGGCGGAGCGTGCCGGTTCCCCCCGCTGCCCCGCCGCCGCGGCTGCCGCGCAAGCTGGGGGAGAAGGCGGCCCCAGCCGGGAAGGGGACGGAGCTGGTGGCGATCCTGCTCCTCGCCGGCGTGGGGCTGGGAGTGCTCCTGCTCTTCTGGAACCCGTGGCTGGGGTTCACCGTGCTGCTGCTGACGTTGCTCCTGGGGCTGCCGGCGCTGGCCCTTGGCCGGGGCGAGGCCGGGGGGCGGCCGATCCAGGAGCGCCACAAGAAGCTGCCGCCCCGCCGCTGACGGCGGCGGCCCGGCGCCCCTGTCCCCAAGCGCCCAAACGTCAGTTTCCGCCGCATCCTGTTTCGGGTGTGGCGCCACCACCAGGAGCTGTTCCAGCGCCACGGCCTTGTCGCTGCCGGCCGCGGCCTGACGGTTTTGGTTTTGCCGGCCGCCGGCTACATTGAGCCAACTTCCCGCAACCATGGAGTGGCCGTCTCATGATCTCCCGTGTCCGCCTCGTCCTGCCGCTGGTGATCCTGGCCGCGTTTTTGCTGGCAACCGGCTGCGGGCCGGTGTGAACGGGCCAATGGCCATGCCGGGCAGCCTGCGGGACTGCCTGCGGCTGAACCTGCGCATGCTCCGGCATGTGTTCGCCAACCGCTGGCTGGACGCGCCGCGCGTCGGCGCCGGCTATGACCGGGTCGCCCCGGACTACGACCGGAACTGGCTGAGCCAGCTCCGGCCGGTGACCGGGCAACTGCTGGCGGAACTGCCCGCGAGCTTGCCGCCGGGCGAGCTGCTGGATCTGGGCTGCGGCACCGGCCACGGCACCGTTGCCCTTGCCCGGCGCTTCCCGGACCGTCCGTTGCACGCCCTCGACATCTCGCCCGGAATGCTGGCGCAGGCCCGTGCCAAGCTGGCCGCCGGGTCGGGCGCGGCCGGCGGGCAAATCCAGTGGCATTGCGCCGACATGCTGCCCTTCCTCCGCGGCCGGCCGGCCGGCTCCGCCGCGCTGATCCTCTCCACCTGGGCCATCGGCTACTCCCAGCCGCAGCGGCTGGTCCGCGAGGCCGCGCGGGTGCTGGCGCCCGGCGGCGTCTTCGCCTTCGTGGTCAACCTGCATGACACCCTGCGGCCGCTCTTCCTCGCCTTCCATCGCACCCTGCTCGCCTTCCCGGCGGCGGCCGGCTGCGCCTTGCATCCGCGCTTCCCCCGGAGCGGGGCCGAACTCCGGCGGCGGCTGGAGGAAAGCGGGCTCCAAGTCTGCCATCTGGCGGAGGGGCGGCACCCGGTCGCCCCGCCGCCCGGCGCCGCCGGCTCGCGGTTCGACTGGCTGCTCAGGACCGGGGTGCTGGCCGGGTTCGACGCCGTGCTGCCGCTCCATGACCCGGCGCATCCCGCCACCCGCCGCCTCCGCGCCGAGGTCGAGGCCCTGGCGGAGCCGCTGACCCACCACTACGTCCTGGCCCTTGCCCGGAAACCCGCCGCGCGGACGGCACCATGCGCCTGACCCTGCAACTGCTGGCGATGCTCCTGGATCCGCGGATCACGCGGACGCCGCTGCGGGTGCTGCGCGAACTCCGCCGCCGCGGCATCCGCCGGCTGCCGGAACCGCTGGATCGGCGGCTGGCGGCGGCGGGGGAGGTCCGCGGCCCCTCGCTCCTGCGTTTCGCCCGGCGCTGGCTGGCCGGCGAACGCATCACCCGGCACAACGGCCAATGGGTGGTGAACTCCTTCCTGCCGCCCTTCCCCGGGCCGGCCTTCGACCGGCTCTTCACCAACATGCTTTCCGGGCGCCACCTCAGCCCGGTCTCCGCCTTCCTCGCCGTCACCGCCGCCTGCCCCTGCGCCTGCGCCCATTGCAGCGCCCGCACCGGCGGCGGCCCGGCCGGCGACCTCGCCACCGCGGCGTGGCTCGACGTCATCCGCCAGCTCCACGGGCTTGGCGTCAGCATCATCGGCTTCACCGGTGGCGAGCCGCTGCTCCGCCCCGACCTGCCCGCGCTGGTCAACGCCGCCGCCGCCGGCGGGGCCGCCCCCGTCCTGTTCACCACCGGCCTCGGCCTCGACGCCGCCGCGGCCGCCCGCCTGCGCCAGGCCGGGCTCTGGGCGCTCTGCGTCAGCCTCGACAGCCCCGACCCCGGCGAGTACGACCGCCAGCGCGGCCAGCCGGGCCTCTTCGGCCAGGCCTTGGCGGCCCTGCGCACCGCCCGGCGCCACGGCTTCTACACCATGGCCAGCACCATTGCCAGCCGCGCCACCCTCGGCCGCCGCGACCACCTCGCGCTCCACCGGCTGCTCGGCGGCCTCCGCGTTGACGAATACCGGCTCGTCGAGCCCATGCCCTGCGGCGGCCTCGCCCACGCCACGGCCGCCGACTTGCTCACCCCCGCCCAAGTCTGCGAACTCCGCAATTTCCATGTCACGGCCAACCGCCGCGGCCGGGGGCCCAAGGTCTGCGCCTTCAACCAGATCGAAAGCCCGGAAATCTTCGGCTGCGGCGCCGGCACCCAGCACCTGTACATCGACGCCGCCGGCACCGTCCGCCCCTGCGACTTCACGCCGCTCGGCTTCGGCAACGTCACGCGGACGCCGCTGGCCGAGCTGTGGCGCGAGATGAACCAGGCCATGGGCGGCAACCCGCGCCGCCACTGCTTCATCCAGCGCCAGTTCCCGCGGCTCCAGCCCCATGCCGGCCGCGGCTTCCCGCTGCCCCCGGAGATCAGCCGCGAGATTTGCCGGGCCGCCGGGGCCGAGCCGTTGCCGGACTATTTCGCCGCCGTCATGCACCCGTCAGGGCGGGAACCATCAGGAGAGGGCCGATGAGCATTCGCAAGCTGTGGCTGGTGTTGGGCTCGGCGGGGATCGGCGTGGCCAGCGGCTTCACGCATCCGGACTACATGATTGCGGGCGGCAGCTTCGGGCTGTTCCTCGGGCTCGGGTTCGGGCTGGTTCCCGCCTGGCCCGAGGGCGCGGGGGTGGCGGCGGCCCGGCGCTGGTGGCTGGGGCTGCTGCTGCTGGCGCTGGCCGTGGGGGTGGCCACCGCCGGCGTCGCCCTGCCGCTGCAACGGCTGCGGCTGGAGCTGTGGGGGCCGATCCCGATGGAACTTGGCTGGGTGCCGGGCGCGGACGACCCGTCGCTGGCCCTGGCGCTGGTGCGGCTGGTGGTGGGGTTTGCGCAGGCCGGCTTCCTGCTCGTGGCCTTCCACGCCCCGGCTTTCATTTGGTGGCCGGGGCGGCGGTGGGGGCTGATCCTGCTCTCCTGCCTGGTCTGCGGCCAGCTCCGGGCCGGGCTTTGGGTGTTGGCGGGGCTGGAGCATGCCCACCACCCGATCCATGGCGTGATGATCGCGCTTTGGGGGCACCTGCCGTTCGTGCTGCCGTGGGCGGTGCTGGCCAGCTTCCTGGCGCCCCCGGCCGTCCGGTTCGAGCCCGGAGCGGCCTGGGGGCGGCACCTTTTCAGATGGCCTGGAAGCGGAGGGCGAGGGTGAGGGGCCCGGTGGGGCGCAGGACGTGGCGGGGCTGGGGGAGCGGGCCGCAACTGTTGCTGCCGAGGCCAGTCTGGAGGGCGTCGAGGCTGAGCACGGTGTAGGGGTCGCGCCGGAGCAGGTGCCGGTGGCTGGTGTTCGTCAGCGTCTCCGCCGTGTAGGGGAGGGCGCTGAAGTGGAACGGCACGGAGCCGGAGACCTTGAGGCCATGGCCGGCGGCGTCGGTGACGGCGACCCAGCGGGTGTCGAGCTTGGCGCCGTTCTCCTGCGGCTTGATGTAGGGCACATACTCGCTTTCGAGCGTGCCCCGCCACTTGCCGACGCGGACGCTTTCGCGGAAGTCGCTGTAGGACTGGTGCGGGCCGAGGCCGAACCATTCCAGCTTCTCCAGCTCAGGCGGGAGGAAGAAGCGGACGCCGAGGCGCGGGATGGAGGGGGTCTGGATCGGCCGCGGGTTGAAGGTCACGGCCAGCCGCAGCTCATCGCTGGCCAGGAGTTCATAGCGGTAGACGCAGTCGAGCACGGGGCGGTGCATGACGGCGGCGAGGGTGGCGTGGACCTCGAAGACAGCGGGGGCGCCAGCCTGGGGCGGGGTGAAGGCGACCTGGGCAATCCGCTCCCGGAGCCGGTCGAGGCCATGCCGGTTGCGCCATTCCGCGACGATGTTGCGGTCGTTGTCGGTGGGGGCCCGCCAGATTTGGACGGCGGGGGCGGCGGCGACCAGGTTGCGGCCGTGGACGTTCCAGGCGGCGAGGCGGCCGGTGAGGCGGTCGAAGCTGACGCCGCCGGCGGCGTCGCGCAACTGGATTTCCGCTCCATCCTCCCGCCATTCCAGCTTCGGCGCCGGCCGTGGCGCGGGGGTGGCGGCGGGCTGGGCGGCCTTGGGGGCGGCGGCGGCCGGGATGGGGAGCTGGCCGCAGGCGACTTCGTGGCCGGCCGGCGCCCAGGGGGTGGGCTGGGCCAGGCGGAAGCTGACGGTGAGGAAGCATTCCTTGCCGGCTTGGGCGGCGTTGCGGGCGGCGGCGGGGAGGGGGACGGCGGCGCGGCTCATGGGCGCCAGGTCGGGCAATGGCAGGGTGCCGGTGGCGACCGGTTCGCCGTCGGCCTCGGCCGTCCAGTGGGCCGCCAGGTGGGCGAGGGTGGAGAAGTCGTGGCGGTTGAACACGGTGACGGTGCCGGCGGCCCAATCGGCGGCCTCCAGCACAACGGGGGCATACACCGCCTTCAGCTCGGTGAGGCCGGTGTGGGGGACGCGGTCGGGGAAGACCAGGCCGTCAACGCAGAAGTTGCCGTCGTTGGGGAAGTCGCCGAAGTCGCCGCCATAGGTGAAGTGCTCCTGGCCGTCCTTGCCCTTGACGCGGACGCTGTGGTCGGTCCATTCCCAGACGCAGCCGCCGATGAGGCGGGGGTAGCGCCAGATGGTTTCCCAGTATTCCTTGAGGCTGCCGGGGCCGTTGCCCATGGCGTGGCAGTATTCGCAGAGGAAGAAGGGGCGGGGGTCGGGGTCGGCGAGGCCGGCGCCGAGGTTGTTGAGGCGGTCAACGTTGGTGTACATCTCGCTGATCACGTCCACGCAGGCGTCGCGGTCGGCGGGATGGTAGTGGATCGGGCGGGGGTCGAGTTCGCGGATGCGGGTGGCCATGGCGACGTGGTTGGGGCCGAAGCCGGACTCGTTGCCGAGGGACCAGAAGATGACGCAGGGGTGGTTGCGGTCGCGGCGGACCATCCGTTCGGCGCGGTCGCTGTAGGCGGCGCGCCAGTCGGGGTTCTTGGAAAGTTCGCCCCAGTCGCCGTGGATGCCGCCGCCGTGGGTTTCCAGGTCGGCCTCGTCCATGATGTACATCCCATGGCGGTCGCAGAGGTCGTACCAGTGCGGGTCGTTGGGGTAGTGCGAAGTCCGCACGGTGTTGATGTTGTGGAGCTTCATGAGCTGGATGTCCTGCTCCATCAGCTCCGGGGTGACGTAGTGGCCGGTGTCGGGGCTGGAGTCGTGGCGGTTGACGCCGCGGATCTTGATGCCGCGGCCGTTGACCCAGAGCTGGCCGTCGCGGATGGCGACCGAGCGGAAGCCGACGTTGAAGGCCAGGTGCTCCAGTTCGCGCCCCGCCACTGCCACGCTCAGCAGCAGCTTGTAGAGGTTCGGCGCCTCGGCGCTCCAGAGCTTGGGGCTGGCGACGGGCAGGGTGGCGCGGAGGGTGCATTCCCCGGCGGGGACGGCGGTGCTGAGGCGCTGCTCCGCCGCCACGCCGCCGGCGGCGTCGAAGAGGCGGGCGGTGACGGTGGCCGCTTCGCCGGCGGTGGCGCCGTAGGCCTTGAGGGCCAGTTCGACCTCCAGCTCGCCGTGGCGGTGGGCGGCGTCCAGCTTGGGGGCCAGCACGACGTCGCGCAAATGGAGGGGGGGGACGGCCATGAGGAAGACGTCGCGGAAGATGCCGCTCAGCCGCCACATGTCCTGGTCCTCCAGGTAGGTGCCGTCGCACCACTTGAAGACCTGGACGGCGATGAGGTTCTCGCCGGGGCAGAGCAGGGGGGTGATGTCGAATTCGGCGGGGAGGTGCGGCACCTTGCTCATGCCGGCGAAGCGGCCGTTGACCCAGACGTTGTACATCGAATCGACGCCGGCGAAGTGGAGGAAGGTGGTGCTCCCCTCCCAGGCGGCGGGGAGGGTGAAGGTGCGGCGGTAGAGGCCAACGGGGTTCTCGTTGGGGACGAAGGGCGGGTCGTTGGGGATCGGGTAGTTGACGTTGGTGTACTGGGGGATGTCGTGGCCATGGAGCTGCCAGTTGGCGGGGACGGGGAGGGCGCCCCAGCCGGCGTCGGCGAACTCCGGCAGCTCGAAGCCGGCGGGGAGGTGGGGCACGCCCCGGGGCTCGTAGTGGAACTTCCAGATGCCGTTGAGCGAGAGGCAGAAGTCGGACTCGCCGCGCCCCTTCGCCAGGGCGTCGGCCGCCAGGGAGAAGGGCATCAAGGTGGCGTGCGCCGGCTCGCGGTTGCGCTCCAGCAGTTGCGGGTTTTCCCAGTCATTGTGGACGGACATGGCAGAGTCTCCGGAAGGTTTGTTTCTCCAGTTGGGCGGGAAAGCTTCGCCCCGGGCGGCGCGGCCTCCCGGGGAGGGGGCAGGTCAGTCGTCGGTCCGGAAGGGGGTGGCGGGCAGCCCCTCCTGGTTGTAGAGGTTGCAGCCTTCGGGATTGTCGGCCCAGGCATAGCGGACGGCCACTGGCTGCGCGATTCCCGGGGCGTGGACGACGACGCTGGCCCCCTCGATCACCGCCTCGGCCCAGACGAACTTCTTGTCCGCGCCGGCGATCTCGAAGCGCTTCAGGGGGCCGCCCTTGGCCACCAGGCCGCCGCCGACATGGTCGAAGGCGAGCCGGACCTTGTCGCCTTCAATCTTCATCGTCCGATAGACCGGCCCGGAATACTCCAGCGGCTGGCCATGGACCGTGGCCAGGGCCCACAGTGCCAGGCGCCGGCCGACTTCCTGCTTGTTCTTGGGGTGGATGTCCTTGGCGTCGCCGATGTCAATGGCCACCGCGAGGCCGGCCTGGGGGGTCTTCCGGGCGGTCAGCAACTGCGCCTCGCGCAGTTCGGCCCAGGCGCTGTTGCCCGGAACGTCCTTCGCCGCCAGGTAGTTGGCGAGCTGGACGATCCCGAAGGGGAATTCGCCCTGCCCCCAGCCCTGGCGCCAGTCGGCGATCAGCGCCGGCAGCAGCGTCCGGTATTGCCGTGCCTGGCCCGCATTCGATTCGCCCTGGTACCAGATGGCGCCGCGGATGGCGAAGGGCAGCAGCGGGCTGATCATGCCATTGTAGAGGGCGGCCGGAGTGTGCGAGTTGATTCCGGGCGGCGCCGGCTTGGTGGCCCCCTTGATGGCGTAGGGGTTCAGCGCCACTTCGATCTGTGCCTTCCAGTCGCCGTCAAGTGCAATCCCCTGGCCGCCGCCGGCGGCGGGGGCGAGGGTCATCCCCGGGTCGCCGAAATGGCTGGCGCCGAAATCATCGAACAGCCGCACGGCGATGAGGGCCGGGCCGGGCTTGGCCAGCGCCTTGGGGACGGTGTAGCGGCGGGGGGCTGTCCACCAGTTCTCGGTTTCCGGGCCGGTGGCGCCGATCTTTTCGCCGTTGAAATAGGCGACGTCATAGTCATCCATGCTTCCCAGGTTCAGGATCAGCTCCTGGCCGGCCCAGGCGGCGGGGATTTCGACGCGCTTGCGGAACCAGAAGGCGCCATTGGTGCCGGGGAAGGGGGTGCCCGGAAGCTTGACCGCCGGCCAGGCGGCGTCGGCGAAGCCGGGCTTGGCCCAGCCCTTCCCGAATCCCTTGTTGCCGGGATCGCTTTGCCGGGGAGTGGCTTTCGGATCCTTCTGGGCCGCCGCCCAAATCTTGAGGTTGGCCGCATACTCGGCCTTGGCCTTCGGCTCGGTGGCCATGGCGATCTGCCGCTGCCGCTGTTCCATGGCCGGCGCCAATTCCGGGAGGCTTTCCAGCTTGGGCAGGCTGGTCCAGGCTTCCGCGGGGGTGCCGCCCCAGGAACTGTTGATCATCCCGACCGGCTTGCCCGTCCGCCGGTGCAGCTCCCGGGCAAAGAAATAGCCGACGGCCGAAAAGCGGCCGGTGGTGGCGGGATTGGCCACCTGCCAGCTTCCGCCGCCCACCTTGAGCTGCGGCTGCGGCGCCACCTGCTTCGGGACGGTGAACATGCGGATCGCCGGATTGGCGGCGGCGCCGATTTCGGCGGCCGCGTCCTGCGAGTTCGCCACCACCATTTCCATGTTGGACTGGCCGGAGCAGACCCAGACTTCGCCCACCATCACATCCTTGACGACCACCGTGTTCTTGCCGGCAATGGCCAGCTCGAAGGGGCCGCCGGCCTGGAACGGGCCGATGGCCACCTGCCAGCGGCCGTCGGCGCCGGCCTGGGCCGTGGCCGTCGCGCCGTTGCCGGAGACCGTCACCGGTTCGCCCGGATCCGCCCAGCCCCAAACCGGCACCGGCATCCCTTCCTGGAGCACCACGCCGTCCGAGAACAGGGCATGGGGTTCGACATTGGCCTTGGCGGTTCCGGCCAGGCTGAGGGCCAGCAACCCCGCCAGCGTCAGCGTGATCGTCTTCACGGCCATGGGCAGTCTCTCTCTTTCTTTCCTGATGAACGGCAAGGGGAAAGGCGAACTATACTCCCGGCCCGGGGCGTTGCCATCGGGGCCCGCGCCCGGGGTGCAAGGCAACCCTGTCGGTTGGCGGCATTGTCCATGAGCTGGAACTTGCGGCTTGGCCATGTACGAAACGGGGGTTGAATCCGCAACTTTGACGGTATTCACCCCATTCACGTTTGCCGGAAAACGGCGGTTGCAGATGAGACGAAGGAGATCTCCCATGTTTCGGATCGCGACCTTGATCGGAGCGGCATTGGCCCTGGCGCTGGCGCCGGCTTGGGGGCAACCGGCCTCGGCTGCCACCAAGATGGATTTCGAGGCGGCCGCGCCGCTCCCCGCCGGCTGGGCCAGCCAAGGGGACGTTGCCATTGACCGGGAAACGGCCTTCAAGGGGGCGCAGTCCCTGCGGTTGCAACGCGCGGCCGCGGCGGTGGAGAAGCCCTGTGCCGTCACCGGCACGCCCTTCGCGGTGACGCCCGGCGTCTGGAAGTTCGACCTGGCCGCCAGGAGCGAGCTGACGTCGCCGGACAGCTCGTTCAATGGCGTCGTGGCCCTGGAGTGGCTCGACGGCGCCGGCCAGGTGCTCGCCAGCGTCACCTTGGCCGACCTCTACGGGCAGAGGAACTGGCAGCCAGTCAGCCGGCGGCTGGAGGCTCCCGAGGGGGCGGTGGCCGCCCGCTTCCAGGTGCGGCTGAACAAGGCGTCGGGGCGGTTCTGGGTTGACGAGCTGGCGGCCGGCTTCGTCGCGGCCGTGGCGAAGACGGACCGCCGCCTCGACCGCATCTTGTTTGCCACGGCCCAGATGGGCAACCTGCTGTTCCCGGAGGACCAGCGGACCGTGGCCGTGAGCGTGGTGGCGCTCAAGCCGCTGGCGACGACCCAGCGCGAACTGTCCTACGTGCTGCGCGACTACTGGGGCGCCGAGTGCGCCGCCGCGGGCAAGGTGGCGCTGGGCGCCGCCAGGCCGGACGGGAAAAAACTGGTCTATGAGGCCGTGATTGACCTCGGCGCCGCGCCGCTGGAGACCGGGCGCTACTACGAACTCCACGCCGAGGTCGCCCAGCCGGGCGACGAGCCGTTCCGCAATTACACATCCCTGGCAATTCTCCCCAAGCCGGTGACGAAAAATTACCAGCCCGAAGAGATCCCCTTCACCAGCCGCAACTGGGAGGGCAACATCGGCGAATTCTTCCACCTCGCCGACCGCCTCGGCGTGCGCATCTCCAACGTCTGGAGCGGCTGGGCGGCCACGCCGCCGTACACCCTGACGCCGGGACGGATGGACCTCTGCGAGAAGCTAGGGATGGGGGTGATCGCCGGCTGCCCCACCTCCGCCTGGGAGCGCCACGCCCCCGGCCATGAAAAGTACAACGACACCGCCCTGCGCCAGGGCGTGCGCAACTGGCTCAAGGCCTACGGCCACGTGCGGCCGATGTTCTTCTCCCTCGGCAACGAGCCGCCGGTGCTGGAGGATCGGCTGCCGGCGAATGTCGCGGCCTACAAGTCCGTCTATGAAGAGGTGAAGAAGCTCGATCCGGGCGTCACGGTGATCGCCACCTCGGTCGGGCCGGTGGAGGAGTTCTTCAAGGCCGGCTTCCACCAGTACTGCGACTGGGTGGACTTCCACGCCTACTCGGACTGGCGGGAAATCCGCGGCGCGTTCCAGGAGTACGACCGGCTCTTCGCCAAGTACGGCCACCGGAAGCCGGTCTGCTCCACCGAGATCGGCTTGAACAGCCAGGGGCTGGCCCGGCAGACCGTGGCCGCGGCCATGATCAAGAAAATCACCAGCTTCTTCGCCTGCGGCGGCGTCAGCATCTCCTGGTTCGACCTGGGCTATCCCGACCCCGACCTCAAGCTGGCCGAAGATTCCACCACGGCGCACAATGTCTTCGACTGCCGCTATGCGCGCTACTGCCCGAAGCTCGACGCGATCGCCTACTACAACCTGATCAACGGCATCTGCGTGAAGAAGCCCGTGGCGGACAAGCTCTATGACGCGGACACCTACGCCTTCCTCTTCCGCGACCGCGACGGCCATTGCCTGCAAGTGCTCTGGAAGGAGAAGGGCCGCCGGGACGCCTTTGTCCCCCTGCCGGGCGTGGGCAAGGTGACGGCAATTGACATTGACGGCCGCCGCGGCGAACTCGACGCCGGCGGCCAGGGGCTGACGCTCACCATCAATGAAGACCCGCTGCTGCTGCTTTACGACTCGGCCACCGCCCCGCTGGCCGAACGCCTGGGCGCGCCGGCGGCGCGCTTGGCGGCGCTGCCCGAAGGTGTCGTCAAGGGCGGGGAGACGACGCTGGAAGTGCTGCTGGCGGCGGGCGTGCCGGCCGAGGCTGTCGAGCTGACGGCGCCGGCGGCCTGGGAGATCAGCAAGGGATCGGCCGCCAGCCGGGAGGCCGGCGTTTCGACGCTGCCCTTCCGCCTCCATCTCCCCGACAGCACCGCGGCGCGCGAAGGCGACCTGCGCGTCCGGATCACGGACGGCAAGGGCGGCCATTGTGGCGAGCTGCGGGCGCGCCTCCCGGTCACCGGCCGCGTCGCGGCCCGTCTGGCGCCCGAGCCCGTGATTGGCGACCAGCCGGCGGGGGTGCGCCTGATCCTTCAGAACTACGCCAATGAAAAGCAGGAGGTCGCCTGGCGGCTGGCCCTGGCCAGCGAGATCCCGATGCTCAACGGCCGGGCCGATAACCGGGCGCCCATTGTCCCCACGGCCTACTTTGCCGAGCTGGCCGAAGGCAGCAAGACCCTTGACGCCAAGGGAACCGCCGAGATCGTGGTGCCGCTGGCCGGCGTGGATCCGCTGAATGTCTATCGCGTCAAGGCCAGCGTCAGCGACGCTTCGGGGCGGGCCGTCACCACCGAGCGCTTCATGGCCGGCTTCCTGCGGGTGCCCCATGCCAAGTCCGCGATCAAGCTCGACGGTTCCATGGCCGAGCCCGACTGGCAGACCGCCCCCGTCGCCAACCTGAACGAGGCCCGGCAGTATTTCGCCTTTGGCCCCGAGGTGAAGTGGAAGGGGCCGGCGGATCTTTCCGGCACCGTGCAATTCCTCTGGGATGAGAAATGCCTGTATGTCGGGGTGAAGGCGGCCGACGATGTCTTTGCCAACCGCAACGTGGACGGTGACCTTTGGGCGGGCGACGGCTTGCAGTTCCTGGCGGATCCGGCGCGCGACAAGGCCGACAAGCCCGGCAAGTACGACATCGCCGTGGCCATCACGAAGAAAGGCCCCCAGGCGTGGTGCTACCTCTCGGCCGACGCCGGCGCTCCGTCCGGCGAGGCCAAGGACATCATCGTCTCCGCCAAGCGGCGCAATGCCGGCCGGGGCGACATCTCCTACGTGGTCGCCATTCCCTGGTCGCGCCTCGCCCCGTTCAAGCCGGCGGTGGGCGCGAACCTGGGGCTGGGCGTCGTGCTCAACGAGGACGACGGCGGCGGCCGCGTGGCCTACCTGGGTTGGCTCTGCGATGTCCAAACCAAGCAGGTGGACACCGTGGGCGACTTGATCCTCGCGCCGTAGGCGAGCCCTTGGGGACGCCCTTGGAGCCCTTGGTGACAGGCAAATTCGCCATCGGCCCGCCTTTTCCCAACGGGCGGGCGGATTTGCCGTCATCGAAATCGGAATCGGGATCGGAACGGGATCCAAGAACGGCCGATGCCGATTGCATGGAGCAGCCCCCAGGCCCGTTTGTCTTGCACTCGGTTGCGGTTTACATACAGCTTGCGGCCCATGGCTGAGAGTTCACGGCTTACAGTGTGCAAAAGTCCATTGGAGCCTCTCGCCATGAGCCAGAAATTGTTTGCGAAGTCCGCACGCTGGATTTGGAGCGCCGGCGATCCGGCCGCCTACCAGGAATACGTCTGCTTCCAGAAAGGCTTCACCGTCGGCGCCGCCGCCGTGGCGGCCGTCCGGAAGGGCGGCCGCGCCACGCTGCGGCTCACCGCGGAATCCTATTACCAGGCCTGGCTGAACGGCCACGTCATTGGCCACGGCCCGGCCAAGGCCGCCGAAGGCAAACGGTCGGTGGACGAACATGAGGTCGGCGCCCTGCTCGCGGCTGGGGAGAACCGGCTGGAAATCCTGGTGCTGGGCAACGGCGTGGGGACGATGACCACCTGCCCGGCCGACGCCGGGCTGATCTTCCAGGTCGAGCTTGACGGCCAGACCGTCGCCGTCAGCGACAAAACCACCTTGGCGCAGCCGGATCCGCGGCGCCGCCGGCGGACGGTGCGCCGCTGGATGCTGCCCTGCCTGGAGGATGTGGATGCCGCCGCGGCCGCCGGGGCGTGGCAGCCGGCGTGCGAACTCCGCAAGCCGGTGGAGCTATACCCCCGGCGCGTGCCGCTGCCGGCGCGCGAGCCGATCTTCCCCCAGCGCCTGGTCGCCGCCGAGGCCGTGCGGCCGCCGAACTTTTCGTGCAGCCTGCGCCTGAAGCCGTACCTGACCAGCCCCAAGGAGGCGCGGCGCTGCAACATCCACCAGGCCCCGGCCTGGGTCGTCACCGACATTCTCTCGCCCGTGGCCCAGGAAATGCGGTTCACCCCGACGCTGGGCAGCCTGGAATGGCACTGCAATGGCCAGCGGCTCTTTGCCGGCTCGGGCTGGGCGCCGTGGGATCCGGCCACGGCCGCGCCGGCCGTCCGCCTGAAAAAGGGGGCCAACCGCCTGGTCGGCGTGCATGGCCGCGACCATTTCGAGGAGATCAACCTCTGCGCCTTCGTGGAAACGCCGGTGCGGGCGGTCAACCCCTTCGGCGCCGGCGCGTTCCAGGTCATCCCCTTGGCGGGCGTGCCGCCGAAGGCCGCGGACCTGGCCGCGCCGGACTGGGCGGCGCTGCGGACGGCCATGCCGGAAATGAATCCGGAGCATTCGTTCGGGGACGGGAATGCCTTTGACCTGGCGCTCGGCGCGGAGGTGCTCCGCGAGCTGGCGATCCCTTTCACCAACCCGCTCGAACTGCCCGCCACCCCTGCCGGCGAAGCCGTGCGCGTCATTCTCGACCTGGGCGTGCTCCACAACGGCTGGCTGGCGTTCACGGCCACCGGCCCCGCCGCCGGCAAACTGGTCATTGCCGGCCTGGAAGCGCTCGATGACGGGCCGCCGCGCCGCCTCCAGTGGCCCGCCGGCAGCAACAATGCGCTGATTTACCGCCTGCGGGAGGGACGGCAGATTTTCGAAAGCTTCCTGCCCTACGGCGTGCGCCACCTCGTCGTGCAGTACAGCGGCCCGGCGCCGCTGCGGCTGGAGGGGCTGCGCCTGCTCACCGCCAACTGCGGCAGCCGCCGGCGCGGCGCCTTCCTCTCTTCGGAGCCGCTGCTCAACGGCGTCTACCAGATTTCCACCCAAGCCATCCTCTCCGCCACCGACGACACCTACACCGACTGCCCGACCTTCGAGCAGGTCAACTGGAACTTCGACAACCGCATGTCCGCCCTCACCGACGCCGGCACCTGCGGCAACTGGGAGGTCATGCGCAACAGCATCGAACTCTTCACCGAAGACCCGGCCTATCCGGGGCTGGTGCGCAGCCAGTACCCCAGCGCCTGGGACAACCGCATCCCGATGTGGTCATTCCATTGGATCTTCCTCTGCCTGGACCATTACCGGCTCACCGGCGACGCCGCGTTCACCCGGCGCATCTTCCCCCAGGTCGCCGCGGGCATCGAGGAGGGGCTGGGCATGGTCGGGCCGCACGGCCTGCTCGAATGGCCGCCGGGGCCGGACACCTGGCATTTCGTCGAATGGGGGCATGGCCGCGACGACGACCATGCCGTGGTCAGCGCCGAACAGGCCGGCTTTGCCGGGGCCATCGCCACCGCCGCGGAACTCGGCCGCGTCGTCGGCGCCGACGAGGCCCTGCTCGCCCGCTGGGGCCGCGCCCGCGCCGCCCTCCTCCGGGCCCTTCGCCGCCAGCTCTGGGATCCCCGGCGCGATGCCTTCCGCGACAGCCTCCATGAGGACGGCACCCCCTCCGCCGTCGCCAGCCAGGCCTCCAACGCCGCCCTGGCCCTCTACGGCGCCGGCGGCCAGCCTTGGGCACGCCGGCTCGCGCGGCGGATCTGCGCCAACGACCAGCAGCTCCTGCCCTACCAGAGCCCCGTCGGCTCCTATTACGTGCTGGAACTGCTCGACCGCTTCGGCAAAGTCGAGGAACTCTTCGCCGTCATCCGCCGCCGCTGGGGACAGATGCTCCTGGCCGGCGACACCACGACCTGGGAGCACTTCGGCGAATTCGGCCATGCCGGCTGGCCCACCCGCAGCCGCTGCCATCCCTTCGCCTCCTACGTCACCAAGTATTTCGTCAAATACCTGCTGGGCATCGAGGCGCTGGCGCCCGGCTTCCAGCGGGTGCGCATCCGGCCGCGGCCGCCCCGTGGCCTGGCGCGCTGCCAGGGTGCCATCCCCACGCCCCACGGCCTGCTCCGCGTCGCCTGGGAACGGGATGCCAGGGGCCGCGTCCAGTGCCGCTGGGCGGCGCCGGCCGGCGTCACCGTCGCCTGACGCCGCGCGTTCACTCCTTGGAGCCACACGGTGTCCCTGATGTTCGCGCCGATTTCCCCTGCCCTGAGCCTGAACGATGTCTGCGACACCCTGGAGAACCACGGCGGTGTGCTGACGACGATCCGGCATGCGGCACCGCCAAGCCGGAACGGGCTCTCCCACGCGAACCGGGAGCGCAACGCCGAGCATCGGCGCCGGACACGCGCGGCGCCGCTGGGGTTGCGGCGTGGGGTTGCGGTGCGGAGTCCGCAAAATGGATTGGGCCTGCGGCGCGGGGACGCCGGGAGCAAACGCTTCCCCAAATCCCCACAAAAAAGTTCTCAAAACCCATGGCTGGCACCCACCCCGGCCAGGCGGCGGGGTCAGCCGCGGGGATGGAACGCATCGATCTCGCGGCGGGCGATCTCGACCGCGCGCCGCGCCTTGCCCAGGTCGCCGTGCAGCGAGTAGACGTCGCGCACCACAAACTCGACGGGCAGCTCCAGCCCGGCCGTGATCTCGAGGGTGTTGCGGATTTCCGCCGCCCACGCCGCCTCGTTGAGTTCAACGCCGACCCCGAGCAGGTTCGGATCCGGCTTGCGCGAGAAGACGATCCCCTTCCCCGCCAGCCGCTCCGCCATCAACCGCTGATCCGCCCAGCGGGAGATGGAGACCGCCTTGAGGTTGGGCAGCTTGGCGAGCGAGGTGTCCCAGATCGGGTCGGCCGGCTCGCAGCAGCCCCAGTAGACCAGGCCGAACTGCGCGGCGAGTTCCTGGTAGTAGGGGAAGCAGAACTCGTGGAACAGTTCGGGCGAGACCCCCACCGTTTCCTGGCTGTCCATGCCCGCCCACATGTCCGACAGCTTGGCCTGCCCCGGGGCGACCGGGCGCCGCGGCAGCAGCGTGGTGAAGTTGAAGCAGGTGCCGCAGGTGCATTGGTTGCCGTTGTTGAGCACCAGCAGCCCTTCCGCCTCGGCCCAGCGCGACATCCGCAGGGCGTTGTCGCAAAGCAGGCGCATGACCCCATGGAGCTGCTCCGGGCAGTCGTACATCGCCAGGAAAAAGGTCTCCATGCTCATCAGCCGCATCAGCCGCTGGGTGAGGCTGCAATTCGCATAGACGCCGGAGCGGATGACGACCGGCAGGATGTCGCCAAAGCTCTCCTCCAGGAACGCCTTCTCCGCCAGCGTCCCCTCCCGGTCCACCCCGAAGCGGGCCGGCTTGACCATGGCGAAGCCATCCCGCCCCAAGTCCTTGATCGGGCAGTCGAAATGGTAGCCGGTGACCACCCCTTCGGCGTCCTTGACGTATTCGGTCTTGATCTCGATGCCGAACTCGTCGTGCCAGACATGCCAGCCCATGTCCAGAGTGCCGGGGCAGACATGGTCGTCAGCGAGGATCTCGTGATGCCGGATGTGGCGGAGGAAATTGGTCTCGAGCCGGCGGCCGTACTCGCTCTGGCAGCGGTAGAGGGTGGCGGGCAGGAAATCGCGGTCGAAGGTCCAGCTCTCGATGGCGAACGGCGGGCGGGCGCCGGGGCGGGCGTCGTTCACCTCCAGCCACAGCCGCTGCCGCTCGCGCATGACCGGCAGCGCGGCGATTTCGGCCTGCCGCCGGGCCAGCTCGCGAAGATAAATCCGTTCGGCGGGTGGGAGGGAGTAGGCCATGGTCATGGAGCTTCGGTTTCCTGATGATCTTGCGCTTGCGGAATTCGCCGTGGCGATAATATTCCAGCGAAATCCCACCGTGGCAACCGCCCAATCTTGCGAAAATGGCCAACCATCTTGCCATGGCACCCTCCCACCCCAGCCCCACCCCGCCCGCCGACGCGGCGCAAACCCTGAGCTGCCCCCAGCCGCCCGGCCTCGGCCGGCTGCGCGGCCATTGCACCATGGCCGGCCATTGGCGCGTGCGCCACCATCACCTGGCCCACCGGGCCACCAGCGACGCCATCCTCATCTACTGCGTCGCCGGCCGCGGCCACTTCACCTTGGCGGGCGGCCCAGCCCGCACCATCCTCCCCGGCGACCTCTTCCTCTGCCCCCCACGCCTCGGCCATGGCTACGGCTGCGACCCGGCCAGCGGCTGGGAAATCTGGTGGGCACACTTCCAGGGCGCCCACGCCGAAGCGCTCTGCCGCGCCGCCAACCTCGATGCCAGCCACCCGGTGGCCCATCCGGGCCTGCTCCCCACCCTGGTGCAACGCTTTGCCGCCCTCCACCGCGCCCTGGAGACGCGTACGCCACAAACCGCCTGGGACGCCGCCGGCTGCCTGCACCTGCTCCTGCTGGAGCTGGTCCGCCTCGCCGCCGGCGGCGGGACGGCCGCCGTCCCCGGCCACTCCCTCGCCGACCTGGTGGCGGACGACGGCGCCAACCTGGACGAGCTGGCCCGCCGCGCCGGCTATTCCAAATTCCATTTCTGCCGCCTGTTCAAGCGGGAGACGGGATTGCCACCCTGGCAATACCTCACCGCCCGCAAGCTCGACCGCGCCAAGGAGCTGCTGCTCGGCACGCGCCGCTCGATCAAGGAGATCGCCCACGAGCTGGGGTTCGCGCATCCCGACTACTTCGCCCGCCTCTTCGCCCGCCACGCCGGCGCCACCCCCGCCCGCTTCCGCGGCAGCCTGGCGGCACCCCACGGCGGCGAGGCGCGCCCATCCTCATGAGGCATGGACTTCATGGACGATCATGGACGGGCGGGCATTGATTTGGCGCAGCGAAGTTTTTGTGTGGTTCCGTGGGTTTTTCGTGGAAAAAGATTCTTCCCCTGGCCGGCGGGCGGGTCAGGTGCGGAGTTCGCAGACCGAGTAGCCGCGGGGCGGTAGGGTGATCTGGCGGCCGCCTTTTTTCCGCGCCGCCGCCAAGGGGGGGGTGCCCAGGAGAGCGCCTTGGGGATCGCCTTGGGGACAGGCAACATCGCCTTGGGGCGCCTTGGGGCGCCTTGGGGACAGGCAACATTGCCGCAGGCATGGACGCCTTGGGGACAGGCGAAAATAGGCGTTGCAGGGTATTGGTAGGTATTTGGAGGTATTGGGGACAGGACGCGAAGGTTCAAGGGCCTAGGCTGGGGGCTGGCGGACGGGCTTGGCCGGCGGGTTTTGGCGGAACTTCATCCCACGTGGCGGCTTAGGGCGGATGATGCCCCCATGGAAGGCCCCCGGAGGCTGGGGAGGGGCGGGAAGCGGGGCCGCAGCGCCCAAGAAGGGCGGAGCGGCCATGCTCCGCCGTGCGTCCTCCTGGCCGGGCTTGGCAAACCCGGGGGGGCGCGGAAGGGGCAAGCGGGAGGCGGTTCAGCCCAGGCCGGGGGCCAGGCTCAGCAGCCCAGGCCCAGGCGCGGGCGGCGCCAGGCGTGGATTTCCAGCGGCGGGGCGTGGGTGGCGCCGGCTGCCACGAGGGTGGTCGGCGGGGAGAGCCGGTGGCGCTGGACGCGCTCGGGCGGCAGGAACAGCCCCAACGTCTCACGGAGGAAGCGCTTGCTGCCGATGGCCAGGCCGTCCGTCCAGTAGCGGACACGCCGGGTGATGACGGTCAGCGCGGGCGGCTCGGGGGCGGCGGCGGCCACGGCCTGCTCGATCTCGGCGGTGGTGGCGCCGGCCTCGCCGGCTTGCACGCGGGCGAATTCCTTGCGGAGTTCGCGGGCGAAGTCGGCCAATGTCCATTCGGCGGTGTGCGCGCCGCGGTTTCGGCGGAGGTGGCGGAGGCGCCTTGGGGACAGGCAACATTGCCGCAGGCATGGACGCCTTGGGGACAGGACGCGAAGGTTCAAGGGCCTAGCCCAACTTTGACAAATGGGCGCCTTGGGGACAGGCAACATTGCCGCAGGCATGGACGCCTTGGGGACAGGACGCGAAGGTTCAAGGGCCTAGCCCAACTTTGACAAATGGGTCTCGGGGAAAATATTTTCCCCGCACGGCCCCCATTTCCGTCGTGCGTAAAATTGGCAAATCCTTCTTTGTAGTTACTATCAATTATTTGAAAAGTCTGGCGG
>Ga0265297_10003691_pt1 | contig 27037 bp, 27 predicted proteins | sample Munlanlwell13791_FD_192502 | JGI IMG/M metagenome (GOLD analysis project Ga0265297, IMG submission 192502) | Leachate microbial communities from a municipal landfill in Southern Ontario, Canada - Leachate well 137-91 | ecosystem: Engineered > Solid waste > Landfill > Unclassified | place...
GCAACCGGTCAGGTGTGACAAGAGATCCCGCCTGTTTCACATGCTCGCCGAGAACCGAGCGCAGAACTGCATGAAGTATGTGAGTGGCCGTATGATGCCGGACAATGCCTCCGCGAGTTTCCGGATTAACTTTTGCGAGCACCGCATCGCCGGTTTTGAAACTGCCCTTTTTAACGATTCCCTGATGAATCACAAGACCTTCGATTGGTTTGATAGTATTGGTAATTGTTATTTTTGCGGCTTCCCCGAGTATTTCTCCAATATCGCCAGTCTGTCCTCCCGACTCGGCATAGAACGGCGTCTGATCAAGCATTATTTCAAGAGTATCGCCTTCACCAGCATCAGAAACAAGCTTGTCGTTCTTAAGCAGTGCATTGATAACGGCAGTCGTTTCGAGTTGTTCATATCCGGTGAAAACCGTTTTCATTCGAGAACCGAGCTCTTTGTAAATCGGTTTGATTTTTTCTTCTCCGGTTCCTGACCACGCGGCTCGCGCTTTTGTCCGCTGCTCCTGCATGGCTTTATGATATCCTTCTTCGTCCAGCTTCAAGTGCATGTCTCTGGCCATATCTGCTACCAGATCAAGCGGAAAACCGAAAGTATCGTATAGCTTGAAGAGAACGTCTCCAGGAATGCTATTTTTCCCGGCGCTGATAAGTTCTCTGACCGTCTCATTGAGAAGTGCAATGCCTGAATCGAGCGTCGCAGCGAAACGTTCTTCTTCGATCAATACAATTTTTGCAATATGGTCTCTGTGATCAACCAGTTCAGGATACGCTGCCCGCATTTCATCGATCACTGATCCGGTCAGTTTATAAAGGAATGAGGTGTTTATTCCAATAAGTTTTCCGTATCGAATCGCCCTGCGAATAATTCTGCGAAGCACATATCCCCTGCCTTCATTCGAGGGCAATACCCCATCAGATATTAAAAAGGTCATGGATCGCAAATGGTCTGCGATCACCTGGTAGGATATATCGGTCTGTTCATCCTTGTGATAAGGCACTCCGGCAAGCGATGCAATCTCTTTAATAAGCGGCTGGAATAGGTCAGTTGAAAAATTGCTTTTAACATTCTGAACAATTGCCGCAAGCCGTTCCAGTCCCATACCAGTGTCAATGCTTGGTTTGGGAAGCGGCGACAACTCGCCTGATTGATCGCGGTTAAATTGCATGAATACGAGATTCCAGATTTCGAGATACCGATCACAATCGCATCCGACCCGGCAATCCGGTTTTCCGCATCCGACTTCCGACCCCTGGTCGATAAGGATTTCAGAACAAGGACCGCAGGGTCCGGTATCACCCATCTGCCAGAAATTATCTTTCTCTCCAAGACGCACAATCCGATCAGGGGAAACACCGGCTACTTCCTGCCAGAGCTGAAATGCTTCATCATCATCCTGGTAAATCGTTACCCACAGTTTTTCCTTGGGAAGCTTGACCACCGTCGTAAGAAATTCCCAGGCATACGCAATAGCTTCTTTCTTAAAATAATCTCCGAACGAAAAATTCCCGAGCATCTCGAAAAAGGTGTGGTGTCGTGCCGTGTGGCCGACATTTTCCAGATCATTGTGTTTTCCACCAGCACGGACGCATTTCTGACTTGTCGTGGCACGTTTATAATCACGCACTTCTTCACCAAGAAACACACCTTTGAATTGAACCATGCCCGCATTGGTAAAAAGCAGAGTAGGATCGTTTCGAGGCACCAGAGAAGAACTCGGCACAATTTTATGTCCTTTTGTTTCAAAATAATCCAGGAAAAGTTTTCGTAGCTCGTTTGCCTTCAAAAGATGCTCCTTATAAAAATGTATTTCACTTGTATGTATGAAGGAAAATAACAGAAATAGTCGAATAATTCAAGCAGTTACTCATGGGAAGGATAAAAAAGGAATGAGAATGAACGTACTAGAAAATATGAAGCCGGGCACGTAAAACCTGCCCGGCTTCATAAAATACCTTTAATTATTTCTTCATCCACTGACCGTTATCCTGCTGAATCCACCATCCTTGCCGTGACTTCCCGCGCCAGCTGTTTGCAAACAACTTCTGAACTTGGCCCATCATATCGGGATTCAGCTTATTTGCACGAAGTATCTCAGAATAAAGAGCATTTCGGTCGCTGTTTTCCTGTTGCGAGAGCCTGTTAAGATCAGCTCTTTCCTTAAGCGAAAGAGAATCGGCATTTCTTACTTCTACAAGACCCTTGTTATTTTCCCCCAAGGCGCCTTTACCATAAAATGGCTGTAATGCCAGAAAACGGTTTTTCATGGAATCTTTTAACCCGCGTATTGCCGGAGTCGAAACTTCAATATCAACAGCTGCATATGCCTCTGACGCTCCAAAACTAATAAGAGGCAGGTTTTTCAACCAGCTGGATTCATCTTTTTTCGGTTCAGACTTCTTCTGCTCGCCGTTTTGTTCCTGTGCTCGCACATCATCCACGATTTGATCAGCTGCTTTTTGTATAGCCGTTGCAGGGAAATAAATATTGACCGTGACACAAGAAACAAGCACGAATACAAACAGCGGAATAATCAAATGCAATTTTTTCTTCATAATCTCCTCCACAGAATGAAATGTTTTATATCGTTGCTGAATATCGTTTTAATGATACAGATTTTACCACTTTTAGATGCAAGTTGCCTTGTTTATTGTATTTGTATTTCCTCAGAGTTCACCGGCTTGGACATGCGGTTCAAACGCTCAACCATGTCTCGAAAACTGATTGCATTCTCCGGATTTTGATTCACGACATCGACACCTCGGAAAAAGCCTCGTCGGATGAGATATTCTGTCCCGTCTTCCATAAGAGTACCATTAATTCTGAATTGATCATTGCGCAGAACGCATCGAATGCCTATTTTGCTATATGGAAAATTCTTAAAATATTTGGTGACTCCCCTGCTTAATACACTTCCTGCGCCTGTGCCGAGCACCGAGATATTTTCAATGGCATCTGCACTTATTTCCTGTTCAATACCTGATTTTTTGACTGATTCAATCTCAAGAACAAAACTGGCAGGCTGTCCATATTCCATCACAAAAGCTTGCAATGACCCCTGTATAATTCCGCTCATTGAACCGACAGGTATCTTCCTGGTCATTTTTTCAAGATTAATGTTCTGGAAAAATATATCGCCGCCTATTTTTCTTGACGGTTTCGTAATATCTTCAGCAAAGAAATTCTTAGCAATGATTTCGCCATCAAAGACATTGATCTTCGCTGTTCCTTCTGATAGAAGCCGGTTCTGTTGATATTTCATCATTCCAAAATCTGCGTTCACGGCCCCGGGTAATTCAACGTCAAGAAATTTCTTTGTCATCCGTCCAAGGTTTATATTTTCTATCGTAAGACCGAATTTCAGCTGCATATCCGGAGAGAGAAGATCATCTGCCACTATATTATAAATATGAATTTTGCCTAGAAAAAATGGAATTATAACAGGCTCTGGCACTGCAAGCCTATTCTGGGCAATCATGACCGGAATGCGCACAGTATCTATGGCAAGCCGTTTGCGTTGAATATTTTGGAAGCGAATATTTCCTAGTAGACCAGCGGTTGAATCCTGCCTGGCTGAAGACGGATGTACAAAATCTAATGGCAAGATCGCCGAAATACTGCCAATGGAAAACTGCATATCCGGCGCATGGATGGCAGTATCCGTCATTGTATATTGGCCTGTAACGTAGGTCGTGCCGTTTTTTCGCCAAATGATGGTATTCAGAGAAGAATAGCCAGTTGCGGAAAATCCTTTCAGTCCAGATGAAGTGTTGCTCAGGTATTCCTTGAATATTTTTTCAATAATGTTTTTGTGTGAAACCTTGGCCGCCACTGCTTTAAGGGACCAATCGTTTTTATTGCCTTTCATCATAAAGGAATAATCACCAGTCTGAAAAATATCAAGGTTTGCATGAAGAGAAAAAGATGCATCACCGGACAAGGATAACATGCCGTCTGCCTTGATTGAGGTTTTCTGTCCTTTGAAATTATTGTAATAATCCTTCCAGAGCAGTTCGCCCGGCTGCTGAATAGAAACGATATTGAACGCGACTTTTTGTTCAGGTATTGCATAATTCACCGCAAGCGTAGTTGAGCCGCTATTTCCCTGTGTGGTAAATGCCGTTGCAGGTGAATCTATCTGACATCTTTAAAAGATGAGTCGATTTTTCCTTTCAATGATTCCAATTTATTTGTATAAAGCGTTTCAAGACGAACCTTGGCTGCAATGGTACCCTTTGCTGATAATTTGTTTTCATCTCTACGGAAACTAAAATTTGACTGAACGGAAATATCAGCCCCTTTTTTGACTGAAAAATCTCTCACGGTAAGATCACAATGGGTTAACTTCAGCTTTTGATTATGCCCTGCAGAATATTCAACTTCAGCATTCTGAATATCGAGTAATTTTACATCGGGTAATTTCTCTAAAAAGGAAAAATCTAATTTGCGAGAACTGGATTGGAATATAAGCTTTGGATTCTTAAAGACAAGAGTATCCATTTTACCGGTCATTAGTTTAAGAAGAGAATTCTTTATCGACACATCAGAACAGACAATAGTAAGCCCGGTGTTTGTATCTTTTATAACAAGGTCATCGATGTGTCCTGACAAACCCGGAGATAATGAAACATCACGGGCAGATATATCATATCCTGATTTGGAAGCGAGAAAATTCAGCACAGCAGGCGATTTCAGTAAAAAAAGGAGAGCAACATATCCCATGCAGATAAAAATTCCAATGATAATGAGTACCAGCGCAACTCCTTTTTTAATTTTTCTGTGCTTCATATTGTTTTGATTATAACACTGAGATAACGTTATTCGAATAGGAATTTATTGAATGGGGGATAGAGAATGCAGAAATTCTGGAGGGGTGAAAAATCTTAAAGTTCACCCCTGCGCTCCCTTGCATGACGTATTATTCCTTTTTAAGATCCGTATAGGTAACGGCTTTTGAACCACAATCCGGGCACTTGCTGGGTTTGCCTGAACTGGTCCAGGAACTTCCGCATTTTGTACAGTAGCATTGATACTCTTTCGGTTCGACAATAACTTCCTTTTCATTTGCCATATGTAAGCTCTCCTTTCTCATCTGTTTCAATGAATCAGGTATTCATTTTTTGTCGCATATAGTTGCTCATGTACGCATGGCACGAAGTATATCCCAAATGATCTCATGGGAAAACCCCTTACGCTCCAGGAATCCTGCAAGCCGCCGTTGCTGCACCCTGGGTTCCGAGTTCTTTATTGTCCGTAGTTTATTCTCTACGATCTTGCATGCGATCTCGCGTTCGTTTTCAGGTGGAATTACTTCGGTAAGCGCTTCATGAATCGTTTGTTGATCAACGCCCTTCAGCCTTAATTCCTGTTCGATCCTTCGCCTGCCGTATCCTCTGAGCCTTGCCCTGCTTGCCGCCCATTGAGCGGCAAATTTCCTATCATCGATATAACCCAACCTTTGGAGATGTTGCATTACTGTCTGGATCACAGGTTCAGGGAAGGTCTTTTCACGAAGTTTTTGTTCAAGTTCATAGTTACTTCTTGGCCTGAACGTAAGAAGGCGGTATGCGGTATTCCTGGCACGGACAATCGCCTTGTCTGGATATTCCATATATATTTCGGCTTTATTTCTGGCTACTTGCAAATCTTTAACTTATTTGTCGCCAAAACGATCAATTTTAAAATCTGAATCGCCTGTAGGACCCGTGTATTCCCGTGCTTCTGATGTACTTTTATACTCACGTGCTACGCCAGGTTTTGGCTTGCTGGTTGTTTCCCGTGAGACGGCCTTTTTCCGCTCATCTTCTTCCATGGTAAGATCGCTGGTAGATTGAATGCCTTTTACCTTCAAAGCAAAATCATCTGGGTTGCTGGCTGACAGGAGCTTCATCATACGTGATTATTCCTTTTTTGTATAAGCCCAAAAGCGACTGATCGAACGTCTGCATTCCGTAATGCAGGCGTCCTTCGGCAACTATGGTCGGTATCTGGCGGGTTTTTGCATCATCAATAATCGCTTCACGAATGGACAACGTTCCGAGCATAACCTCAACTGCAGGTACGCGACCGGTTCCATCAGCTCGGGCAACAAGCCGCTGAGAAATAATGCCTTTGATCACTGATGCGAGTTGCATTCGTACTTGTTTCTGCTGATACGGAGGAAAGACTGTGATAATACGGTTAACTGTTTCTGCTGCATCCAGTGTATGAAGCGTTGAAAGAACCAGATGGCCTGTTTCTGCAGCCGTCAGGGCCGTAGAAATAGTCTCAAAATCACGCATTTCGCCGACCAGAATCACGTCCGGATCCTGACGAAGAGCGCTTCGCAACGCGTCGCTAAACCCGAATGTATCGGAACCGATTTCACGCTGATTTACGATGCTTTTTTTATCTCGATGGAGAAATTCGATCGGGTCTTCTATCGTAACAATGTTAGCGGTTCTGGAAGTATTGATATGGTCAATCATGGCAGCCAGTGTTGTTGATTTACCGCTCCCGGTCGTACCGGTAACCAGGATCAGTCCCCGCTGTTCACTTGCCACCTTTTGAAGCACGGAAGGCAGCACCAGATCGTCGAACCCAAGGATCCTCGCCGGCACCATACGAAAAACCATGCCCACGCTTCCGCGCTGTTGAAATACGTTCACGCGGAAACGGCCAAGTCCCGGGACAGCGTAGGCCATATCAAGCTCGTTTTTTTCCTTGAATTTGGTTTTTTGCGCAGGACTCATGATGCCGAGCGCCACGGTAAGGGCTTCCTCCTGCGTTGTGCGTTTTTCAGAATCAAGCGGTTGCAATCTGCCATCGATCCGTAAAATCGGCGGCACGCCAACTTTGACATGAAGATCCGAAGCCTTTTTCTCAAACGTTATTTTAAGCAATTCATTGAGATTCATTTTGCCTCCACAGTTTTTTCTGCCTTCTGACCTCGTGTCACCTTTCCTGCCTGTATGCTTGAAGATCGTTCTCCGGATGAAACCTCTTTTTCGGCATTATTCTGCTTTTCTTGAGTTGATGATTCTGCAACAATCAGACCGGCTGCTTTGCGCACCTTTGATTCAATTTCTATTGTCATATCCTTATGCTCATTCAGAAACTGTTTGACGTTTTCCCTTCCCTGCCCAATCCGGGTACCTTCATAGGAAAACCATGCCCCGCTCTTTTCAATGATGTTCTTTTCAACACCCATATCAATGATTTCCCCAAGCTTCGAAATCCCTTCATTGAACATAATATCAAATTCTGAGAAACGGAATGGCGGTGCAATCTTGTTTTTTACCACTTTGACCTTCACTCTGCCGCCAGTCACCTCATCGCCTTCCTTAATGGCAGATATCTTGCGGATATCAAGCCGGACAGATGCATAAAATTTAAGGGCATTTCCACCCGTGGTTGTTTCCGGATTTCCGAACATGACGCCGATCTTCATCCGGATCTGATTGATAAAAATAAGCGTCGTATTTGATTTGCTGATCGCACCAGTCAGTTTTCGAAGTGCCTGGCTCATGAGACGGGCCTGGAGACCCATATGCGCATCACCCATTTCGCCTTCGATCTCAGCCCGGGGAGTAAGCGCAGCCACAGAATCAACAATGATCACATCAATCGCCCCGCTTCGTACCAGGGTTTCCGTAATCTCAAGCGCCTGTTCCCCGGTATCCGGCTGGGAAATAAGCAGATCGTCCGTACGTACCCCAAGCTTGCGTGCATACGAAACATCAAGTGCATGTTCAGCATCAATAAATGCTGCCTGTCCTCCTGCTTTTTGAGCTTCCGCGATAATATGCAGGGCAAGCGTGGTTTTTCCTGATGATTCAGGGCCGAATATTTCAATAATTCTGCCGCGAGGAACACCTCCAATACCGAGCGCAATATCAAGACCAAGAGAACCGGTCGAAATTGCAGAAACACCGGCAGGAGCTTCGTCCTTGCCAAGACGCATAATTGCTCCCTTGCCGAATTGCTTTTCAATCTGTCCTACTGCAAGTTCCAGTGCCTTTAATTTATCCTTGTCTGCCATCTGTATCTCCTTTCGTCCACCCCGCGCATTTCTTTAACTATGATTTCAACGGTATGCTGGCCAATTCCGTATAAACCGCTCCTGATTGGCAAAGATCGCTTTTGACCAAGCATACGGAATGTGCTGTAAACGGTGAAAATGCAATTTTCTTTATTTCATTAAGTCCTTTTGTCCATTCCGGTAAGGACGGTATATGTTTAATTCTCCCGATGGTAAGATGAGGGACAAAAGGCCTGTCTTCGGGTTTAAATCCAACTGATGCCATTGCATTTTCAACCGCAATTTGAAGTAACTTCAATTTCTCAACTTCACCAGAAATACCAATCCAGGCAACACGCGCATTTTTTTCATTTGGAAATGCTCCTGCACCGCATACATTCAGTTGAAAACTCCCAACACTTAAAGCGGCGGATTCAAGAGCCGTTTTGATCTTCGGTATTTCTATTTTCGGAACTTTACCTAAAAACTTCAAGGTCAGATGAATGCCGTCAGCCTTTGGCCAGCTTGCGCTCACTCTGGAATTTTTCAGAATAGTCTGGGCTCGAGCAATGCCTGTTTTGATATCAGCGGGAATATCTAAAGCAATAAATAAACGCATATTCTCACTCGATTAAGTGCCTTCTTACCATATCCAAAGCCATCTGTGACGCTCGCACTCGTATCTGTTCCCGGCCTCCCAAAAAACGGTATTCGTGAGTTTTTACGCCTTGTGCGGATGCCAGTCCCATATACACAAGTCCTACGGGTTTTTTATCAGTTCCGCCACCCGGACCCGCAATTCCCGTAACTGAGAGTCCGAGGTCCGCATGCGCCATTTCCCGGATTCCTTTTGCCATGGCCGCAGCTGTTTCAGGGCTTACAGCCCCATGCTGTTCGATCACTGCTGCAGGAACACCAAGCATGTCGGTCTTTGCTTGATTATCATACACTACAGCGCCGCGTCCAAAATATTCGGAACTCCCGGGAATATTCGTAATCCGTTTGCAAATCAAACCGCCGGTACAGGATTCGGCAACGGCCAGGCTCAGTCTTCGCTGTTTCAGGAGCGCTCCTACCACTTCTTCCATTTCCTGTTCATCTTCTGCATACACAGCGTCTCGCAATTTTTCACGGATCGACGTTTCAATCTTTTCCAGGCCAGTCTGCGCCTGTTCCTGAGTAGTACCACGAGCGATAATACGAACATCAACTCCTGCATCCTTTGCCGTAAGACCGATTGCTGATGGGTCTTTACGAATAATATCCTGAATAGACTGATCAAGCATGGATTCGGGTATTCCACAGGTGTGAAGGATTCTTTTCCGGATAAATACTCTTTTTCCAAAACGCTCTTCCATGACCGGTTTCAGCTCTTCCTGAAACATGGCTTGCATTTCTCGAGGTACTCCCGGCAGAACCGCAATAAACTTGTCCTCTTCATCAAGGTAAAATCCCGGAGCAATGCCAACCGGATTCGAAAGAAGCCGAGCCCCTGAAGGGATGAGCGCCTGCCGGTCATGGGTGTTGATTATCTTTATTCCTCGGCTCGACAACCGGTCCTGGATAACTTTCAAAGCTTCTTCGTGAAGAACTAAACGCTTCTTTATGATCTTTGCAACGACCTTCCGGGTAATATCATCCTCGGTTGTACCAAGCCCGCCCATGACAATCACTATATTCGTCCGGTTGAGAGCAGTTCTAACAGCATCTTCCATATCTTTTTCATTGTCGCCGACTACGGTCTTAAAAACAAGTTCAATTCCCATAAGAAGAAGATCGTCAGAAAGGGAAAGAGAATTGGTATCAAGCACCCCTCCGCATAAAAGTTCGGTACCCGTTGCTATAATTTCTGCACGCATTATTCACCTTTTAAATAAAATGATTTCAATTGTATCATTGCACCATAATTGCCGTCAATCGAAAAGCCGGTTCAGCGGCTTTATAACATCTCATATACCCATATTTTCCCATCGCTCCGCACTTCTTCAACTCGTTTTACAAGCCGTTTCTTCGAAAGATTCAAAAGTCGCGTCCCGCTCGTATTCGCTTCGAGCTTTCGGGCATTCGCAAGGTCTTTGGATGTTGCTTTTTTCTTTTGAAAAATAAACTCCAGCGTGTCTTTGAGATAATTGTTCAAATTACCAAGAACGATCCGTTTCCCATTCTTCAGTGCAGCCATGATGGCGAGGTCTTTCCGCTCAAGCGCAACCTCAATGTTCTCTTTTTGATTTTCGTTCAAACCGATTAAAAAAAGATACTTGTTTCCATATTCATTCGAGAGCAGCCGAGACACAAGCTTTGCAATAATTTCATCCGCACAGGAATAATCAATGATCCCGATTTTCGAAAAATCAAGAGCAATCACCGCGCCATCAAGTTCCTGTTCCATCTCCTTCTCAATCCGTTCGCGAATAGCCTGACCGGAAGGTCGGGTAACAAGGTCTTTGGAACTGTTTTTGATTTCTTCTTTTAAGAAAGTATGAAGGTCGTAAGTGGTCATGATAAAAATTATTTAATCATATACAAAGATTTAGATTTATTTATTTGCAATAGAAATAATTACTGAAATAATTTGAAGAAGAAAGCCAAAAAATAATAAACCAAAAGTCAAAATATTCATTACAAAAATATGAATCGTACAGTCTTCAGTATCTAGTGGATCATCAGATCCTATTTTTTTTGCGAAACAACAAATACGTTTATACACATAAGAAGGCTTTGTATTTTCCCAATCTTTAATGACATCTGCCCATCGTTTTTTAATTATTGCCGAAGCAGTCTTTAAAGTTCCTTGTATAAGAATTACAGTCCCAATAATACTGGTAATGAGTCCAATAAGATTTAGCAAATTTGACATTATTTCTCCAAAGTTCTAAAAATCATATATATTGCAAACAGTTTGCAATATATATTTCGCTTGTATCAATTAAATCTGTTTTCTAGACCCAACTATGCTTCAACCTATATCTCTCTTCGCCAAAAATCCTATCTTCCGTTTCGGTTTTTGCTCTATTTCCATAAGTTGATAGATGGCTTCAAAAACAACCTGAAACTGACCATCATATCTTTTCTCGAGTTCTTCAAGTTTCTTTGCAAGGTTTTTATGTGTTTTAACCATTTCACGAAGTTTAATAAAAGCACGCACGACATAAAGACTGGCTTCGATAGCCTGCGGAGTATTGAGCACACTTGCAATCATGAGAGCACCATGCTCGGTAAATGCATAGGGCAAGTATCTACGACCACCATGCTTGAAACTTGAGGTCACAATTTGTGACCTCAAGTTTATAAGCTCTTGATTCTTAAGCTGAAACATGAAATCCTTTGGGAACCGTTTTATATTTCTTTTAACCGCTTGCATCAGAACCTTTGTCGATACACCATACAAGGCTGACAAATCACTATCGAGCATTACCTTCTGTCGGCGAATCAAATAGATTTTACTTTCTATCATTTCAGAAACAGCGATTTCTTTCATAATAATGCCTTCTTCTTTAAGGTCACAATTTGCGACCTTAAAGCGTATTCAATTGAATCAATTGAACCATATTTGAGCAAGATTGTCAAGGAAAATTTTAAGAAGAAAAAGTTTTGGATTTCCGATAGAACCGATCGGGAATGACTGTAGGCCGCTACTAGTGAAGTTTTTATGACGTCATTGCGAGCATAGCGAAGCAATCTCAAATCAATAAAAACGATAATGGATTGCCACGTCGCAATTTGCTCCTCGCAATGACAAACTGGTTGGTTTATCTGCTGTATTTACACTTCCGGCAACAGAATATTGATCTGTGCACCAGGAAAAGAAATGAGATTCAGCTCTTGCTCCTTGCCTCTTGCCCATTGTAGAATGAGAGCACGACGAGCTGTACCCGATCGTATGGAGAGTCTTCCATTCCACTGTGTTATGAACCGCCGCACCGCTGCAAGCCCGTGTCCCCTACCCTCATCTTCATAACGGGAGGCACCCTGGAGCAGTGCCTTGTCTATAGCTTCGAGATCGCTTCGCAACTTAAATCTGCCAGACAGTGATTTTCTGAATCCAATACCGACATCCATCACCGCAATCTTTACAATGTTTTTATTCAAGCTTGAGAACCGGTACTTTTGAATTCCGACAAAACCTTTATTCTCACTGTGCTCAACAATATTCTGGCATATTTCAGAAAGCGCAACAATAAAACCATTGATCGTACGATCATCATAATGAAGGTGTGCGGCGAGAATAGACTCCGCCCGGTCGCTTACCTTTCCTACAATGCCATGAATGTCATTTGCTCTTTCGATTGGAGTGATCTCAAGCAACACATCGGTATCTTGAGATTTTTGATTCTTACCAATTACTGAAGGCTGTTCAAAAGAAAAATAGCGGGAGGCATGATCGAAAAAATTCATCCGGTCAAGATACGCGAGCACTTCAGAAGAGCGTGGAAGAATAATCTCTTTTTTTATATCTTCCAGCATGCACAATTCCCCGATCTCGAGGAGTCCGAGCATGCCGTAGGGGTCAATAAAAGAAACAGATTGCAGATCAATCTGTTCGGATCTAATAAACGATTTAAGAATGCCTTCGAATGTGTCTTCAGTGATCTGTGTCATCAGGCAAGAAATGCAGCAAAGATTTGGAGCACGACATTTGTATAGATTCCAGCCCCGATATCATCCAGCATGACTCCCCATCCGCCGGAAAACCGTTCAACTTTCCGAATGGGCCATGGTTTCATAATATCGAAGAAACGGAAAAGAAGAAAACCAGCAATTAAGAAACCCCAACCGTAGGGAACCAAAAACATCGCAACAAGAAACCCTGCAATCTCATCGATCACAATTGAACAGTTATCTTTCGAGCCAAGAATTTTTTCTGCCTCAGTAGAAACCAAGGCTCCTGTCAGACAGAGCATTCCTAAAAAGATAAGATAGAAAGCAGGAGGAAAATCCTTTATTCCCAGGTACAGCAACACCCCGATGACTGAGCCTGCTGTCCCTGGCGCGACAGGAAATCTGCCCGAATACGCTCCTTGTGCAATAAAGAGAATAATATTTTTTTGGAATGTTTTCATATCAGTGAAGATAAAAAGAAGCCGGTTTCTTCTTAGAACAAAGAAACCGGCTTCGTCAACATATTACTCTTTTACGCTGTGAGGAACTTCTCAAACCGATCGATTCCCTTGTTGATATTTTCCATGCTTGTTGCAAAGGAAAGACGAACATGATCCGGGAAGCCGAAATCATTGCCGGGAACGATCGCGATATGTGCTTCTTCGAGCACTGCGGTCGAGAATGCAACTGCTTCGCTTGCAACGGTCCGTTTCGGACCAACAGGTTTGTTTAAGAAAGCTTTTATGGATGGGAATACATAAAATGCACCGGTTGGTTTCACACATTTGACGCCGGGAATTGCATTCAGCCGTTTCCAGATGTGTTCGCCACGTTTTTCAAATGCCTGGCGCATTTTTTCAACTTCTGTCTTCGAGTTTGGATTCGTATAAGCTTCAACAATTGCCGGCATACAGAAGCTGGTGATATTGCTCGTCATCTGGGATTGTAGCTTGCTCATCGCAGAAATAAGCGATTTTGGACCGGCTGTAAAACCAATACGCCATCCGGTCATGGCAAATGTCTTTGACAGGCAGTTACAGGTAATGGTTCGCTCCATCCACACTTCCGGATTTAGCGCTGCCCAGGAGCAGGTCTTCTGTCCGTCGAAGACAAGATGTTCATAAATTTCATCTGAACATACCCAAATGTCCTTGTGCGGTTCAATAACCTTCGCAAGAGCTGCCAACTCTTCAGGGGCGTAGGTATGACCTCCAGGGTTGCTCGGAGAATTTATAATCACCATCTTCGTTTTTGAAGTGATTGCCTTCTCAAGCTGTGCAGGCGTAATTTTAAAATTATTATCCGGCGATCCGGTAACAAACACCGGTTTGCCTCCGGCGAGTTTTACCATTTCAGGATAGCTGACCCAGTACGGCGCCGGGATGATCACTTCATCGCCAGGGCTGATCGTAGCCATGAATGCGACATATAACGCATGCTTTCCCCCGACGGATACAATGATCTGTTCAGGCGCATAAGCGAGGCCATTCTCTCTCTGGAGTTTGTCTGCAATAGCCTTACGAGCTTCAGGCGTCCCCGGCGTCGGCGCATACTTTGTCATACCAGCCTGGAGTGCCTTGATTGCTGCGTCCTTGATGAATACCGGAGTATCAAAATCCGGTTCTCCGGCTCCGAATGAAACCACATCAACCCCTGCTTTTTTCAGGGCATTTGCCTTTGCAGTCACTGCAAGAGTAATGGATTCTGCAATGTCATCCATACGTTTGGCAAGTTGCATAAGAGTTCCTCCTTGCGTAAAAAAGTATAATAAACGAACGTTTGTAGGTAGAATCGAGAAGATCTATCGTGAATGGTATGCACTATATCACGCGCCAAGAAGCTTCGTCAAATGATATTTTTTAAAGGTTTATGAATGAGAGAGGACATTAAGCCTGCGTATTTGATTTCAAACGAAAATGGATTACCAAATATCCTGATACAAGAATAAAGAGTCCGCCCAAGACTGCAATATGTCCCGGTGTTTCTGACAAAAACAGATATGCAAGCGGTATCGCCGCGAGCGGTTCAATATAACCGAGAATTGCAGCATGCTGCGCAGGGACGAAACGAAGGGCATTGAAGTATAACAGCGGTGCTGCGGATGAATGCAAAAAACCGGTGATTAAAAGCAGGATAATTTTTTTTTCATCAAGGTCATAATCCGTACCTGCTATAACAGGGCTGGTTGAGATAACGGTAAACCAGAGAAGCAGCATAATCGCCTTATAATGTAGATTAAGTCCGCTCAAGCGCCGGGTCAATATGATCACGAATGCATAGGCCACGCCCGAAGCAGTCCCGAAAAGAATCCCAGGCAAATGAGCACTCGAAAAATCCAGCCCGCCGCTCGAATAAACAATGAGGGCCATTCCTATCATTGCAAGAAAAAGGGAAACGAAGGTTATCCGCTCGAGCTGTTCTGCAAGCAGGATTGGGGCAAGAACAGCAACGAGAATTGGCGCCGTATAATGGGTAAAAACAGTGTTGGACACTGAGGTAAACTCGAATGCATAAAAGTAGGTGATGTTGTTTGCTATGGATGCAAGTGCAATGAAGATGAAAAGGTGCGCACATTTGAAACTGTACATATCATGAGGAAAATCGCCACGATAAGCCAACACACAGGGAACAATGCATCCCGCGAATAAAGACGTATAAAAAAGAACAACCGTAGGAGGAAGATCAATCCAGCGGATCATGACTCCCCAGGTGCTCCAGATAATCATGGCAATGACGATTTTAAGATAAGCCTGCATAAGGATGAGTATAATTCAACATTCCGATGAATAAAATAAAAAACGGAATGCAGAGTGTATTTTTTTACAATCCGCATTCCGTTTATAGTTAGTGCTATGAGTAACTGCTTACGTTCCAAGCTCCCAGGAAGCAAGATATTCTTTTTGCTCAGGAGTGAGTTTATCAATTCGGATGCCCATGGCGTTCAATTTCAGCCGCGCAATCTCTTTATCGATTTCCTCAGGCACCGTGTAGACATTTTTCTTTAAGGAAATACTGTTTTTAAGCATATATTCGGCTGCAAGAGCCTGATTTGCAAAACTCATATCCATGACGCTGGACGGATGACCTTCAGCAGAAGCCAGGTTAATCAAACGGCCTTCCCCCAGAATATTGATCCTGCGATTATTGGGCAGCGTGAATTCCTCGACAAAGTCGCGAATCTTTCTTTTCTTCTTTTTGATTTTTTGAAGAGTATCAAGATCGATCTCCACATTGAAATGGCCGGTATTGCAAACAATGGCGCCGTCTTTCATCGAGAGGAAATGCTCTTTCCGGATAACATTAATATCCCCGGTCACGGTAACAAAAATATCTCCGATTTTTGCGGCGTCGCCCATCGGCATAACCTGGAACCCGTCCATCACCGCCTCAAGCGCCTTTAATGGATCGATTTCCGTGATGATGACATTGGCACCCATGCCTTTTGCCCGCGAGGCAAGCCCTCGCCCGCACCAGCCATATCCGGCAACCACAAAAAGAGATCCTGCCAGCAGCCGGTTTGTCGCACGTAAAATGCCGTCGATAGTCGATTGGCCGGTGCCATACCGGTTATCAAAGAAGTGCTTTGTCTGAGCATCATTCACCGCAATGATCGGGTATTTTAAAACGCCGGAATTCGCCATGCTGCGCAAACGAATGACTCCGGTCGTGGTTTCTTCGGTTCCACCGATAACACCCGGCAGTAAATCCTTCCGTTTGGTATGAAGAACGGACACAACGTCGGCACCGTCATCCATAGTCATCATGGGTTTATGATCAAGCGATGCCATGATATGCTTGTAATAGGTTTTCCCGTCTTCGCCTTTGATTGCGAACGTCGATATCTTGTCATGCTGAACCAGTGAGGCCGCAACATCGTCCTGGGTTGAAAGCGGATTTGAAGCACACAGCACTACTTCAGCACCGCCCGCTTTCAGCGTCTGCATAAGCGACGCGGTTTCGGTCGTCACATGCAGACAGGCGGTCAGACGAACTCCTTTGAGCGGCTTTTCTTTCTGAAAACGCTTCTTGATGAGGTTCAGCACCGGCATGCTCTGGTTGGCCCATTCAATGCGAAGCTTCCCTTTGTCAGCCAGTTTGATGTTCTTAATGTCGTATTTCATTCATTCTCCTTGAAACAGCATATTGAAACTGAAGAAACAAAATCCTACAATCCCGCTTCCTTCTTCAGGGCTTCCGCCTTATCGGTTTTTTCCCAGGTAAATTCAGGCTCTGTCCTCCCAAAATGACCGAAGGATGCCGTCAGCTTGTAAATAGGCCGCCGCAGATCAAGCGTTTTTACAATCCCTTTCGGGGTCATGTCAAAATTATTCCTGATAATCTGAACGAGTTTGTCATGATGAACCTTGCCTGTTCCAAAATCATCAACATGGATCGAGACCGGTTCAGGAACTCCAATAGCATACGCAAACTGCACTTCCACTTCAGTCGCAATGCCTGCAGCAACAATGTTCTTGGCAACATAACGCGCCATATAGGAAGCCGAACGGTCAACCTTCGTCGGGTCCTTACCGGAAAAACATCCACCGCCATGACTGCCTACGCCGCCATACGTATCAACAATGATTTTGCGGCCGGTAAGCCCGGTATCGCCCATGGGGCCGCCGGTGACAAATCTTCCGGTCGGATTGATATGATAAATAATCGTTTTTTCATCGAGCAGGTTTTTTGGAACAACCGGTAAGATCACTTTTTCAATAATGTCTTTTCGGAGATCCTTGAGATCAATCTTCGGACTGTGTTGGCTGGAAACCACGATGGTGTGCAGCTTATACGGTTTTCCTTCGCGGTACTCAATCGTCACCTGGGACTTGCCGTCCGGTCTGAGGTAAGGAAGAATTCCATTTCTGCGAACTATCGAAAGCTGACGAGTCAGCTTATGGGCAAGCATGATGGTCATCGGCATAAGCTCCGGCGTCTCGTCACAGGCATATCCAAACATGAGCCCCTGGTCGCCGGCGCCTCCGGTGTCAACACCCATTGCAATGTCCGGGGATTGGGAATGAATGGACGTTATCACTGCGCAGGTTTCACAATCAAATCCAAATTTTGCACGGGTATAGCCGATCTCCCTGATCGTTTCACGAACAACATCCGGAATCTCGACGTATCCCTTGGTCGTTATTTCACCCGCGACCATGGCAAGACCCGTCGTAAGAAGCGTTTCGCAGGCAACCCTGCTCATGGGGTCCTGTTTGATAAGAGCATCCAAAACCGCATCCGATATCTGATCGGCGATCTTGTCAGGATGCCCTTCGGTAACTGACTCTGAGGTAAAGAGATAATTCTTATTCACACTGCTCATTCGTGTCTCCTCCCGGTTTTTTATGCGAAAGTTTTGTTTTATAGCACAGCTATCTTTTTTGTCAAGCGGAAAATGCCTGATCCTGCCGTATTCCCTGGCTGGAATACGGCGTTTACAATACATGAATGACTGCAACTTTTCAATGTATTTTTTAACCTGAGCTTCCATTTTCACCGTGCTGCACTATTTGGTGTGCTCTTCGATCTCTTTTGCAATACGGTTATGATCATATGGCTGGATGGTCGGATGAGTGCCGGCAATATTGGCGGGCGGCAGAAGATAACGAATCTCGAATGAGGCTGTTTGTTTTGGAAGAATGGCGACTCCCTGCTCTAAAGGATTTTTCGCTTTTATTTCGTGTATATTCACGCCACGTTTTGCAAGAATCTCGTAATCGTTTTTTGTATACAATTGAATCCCGTTGAGAAGCTTTAATTCATTGATCACTTCGCCGGGGGCATTATATACTTTTACAACAATATACCATCCTGTTTGCGTCATCTCGGTGGAATTTTCAACCAATCCTTTGATAATAAGATCGCCATATTCTTCATCAACAGATGTTGCTACCTGAGTGAGCTGCAAACCTACTACGGAGGACACCTCAGTGTTTAAAGAGTGCAGATTTGAAGTCTTCATGAAGGCGAATATGCCATATCCCACAATTCCTATAAGAACGATGACAGCAAGAATAATGATCCCGATCTTACTTTGCCTGGCATCCAGTGGCCTTGAGCGATTTGATTCACGGGGCAATGGGTACACAACCGGTTTGTTGTCATGTTCCGGTGTCTCATCGGATAAGGAAGGTTGGGGTTCAGACGCCAGCTCCTTAATGAACGCTGTTATTGATTCATCTTCTTTCTCTGCCTGATCGACTTCCTGGGGGGAGTCTGGTTTCACTGATTGTTTTGATTTTTCTTCATGTACAAGGCTCTCTAATGGATGATCAAATTCCGGAGATACCTTCTGTTTTTCATCTGCATGAACAGCCGTTTTTTCTATGGAGATACTTTCAGGTTGAGGTGGCGGTTCAGTTTCATGCGTTTGAGAAATAGGTATCGTTTCTGAAGAAGCATGAAATATCGGAGTGGTTCCTCTATCAGCTCCTGAAAAAGATGAGGACTCCGATTTCGGTGGCTCCGGTTTGGACAAGGACGTCGGTTGAAATGTTAGCTCTTCATAAGTTTTATGAGCAGCGGCTTTTCCGGCAGTGGTAAATTGATCATACTCATCCCTTGTTATCCGGACATATTCTTTACAACGGGTGCAGGCAAACTTGATTCCTTTTCCGGAAATTTTTTCATCCGGAATCCGGAAAAGCTTGCTGCAGTTTTTACATCGAACTTCAATGAACCCATTTTCAGAAATCCGAATCTGCGAAGTGCCGAATTTCTGTTGCTCCTTTTTCGCGGGTTTTTGGGCGAATGCCAGTTGCGGTGCGGGTGATAGTGGGGACTGCTTTTGCTGGATGTCCGAAGAAGGAGCAGAACGCTCAAATTCATCCTTCGTAACAATAACGTACTCATGGCAGCGGGTGCAGGCGAACTTGATCCCTTTTCCGGAGATTTTTTCATCCGGAACCCGGAAAGGCTTATTGCATTTTTTGCATCGGACTTCCATCCTAGAAGACTCCCGAGAAAATCAATTCGGCTAACACATGCTCTCTTGCAGAATATATTTGAACCCGGTTTTCTGGCTGTCTTGCATTATGGACTGTATTGTAATATATTTTTAAAAAATTATCCATCTTCAGTTTTTTTCTTTTCTCCATCGTTTTGATCTTCGATTTTCTCTCCCGGAATCCGGTAATTCCCCTGTATCCATGATCCCAGATCGATCAACCTGCATCGTTCGGAACAAAACGGCTTGAATGGATTACCAGGCTTTAACTCCTTTTTGCAGATCCGGCATATATCTTTCTTTGTTTTTTTCATGGTATGACCGTTAATGCAGCACGTACACAATCGGTACTTCAACCCATCCACTTACAAAAGGAACAGAACCTAACCGATTGATTGTCTTTATTGAAGCCGAGTCAAGGATATCATGCCCGGAGCTCCTGATTATTTCAATATGCTTTATAGTGCCGCCCGGCAGCACCTCAAATCGGACATACGTTACTCCTTCAATACCGCGTTCACGGGCAATGCGGGGATACTGTTTCACTCGATCAAGCGCAGCCTGGAGAAGTTCCGATTGATTCGCTGCTCGTATGCCGGAATGTGCTTTCACATGTCCTTGTACAGCTCCAGGAAAAATATTTTTTTCACGCAAGGAATCGCTTATGCTCGAGGGATCAGCATTTGTCATTTGTCCTCGGCTCACATCAGTAATTTGAGATGGGAAAACTGTTTTTTTTACGGCTTCATTCTTTCGATGTGCCGGTATTGATACGCTTCCTTCTGATCCAACAAGAGATACCATAAGCGACTTTGCGTGAACGTGAACTCCGCATTCGGAAAATACAGAGGCAACTCCGAATACGATTATATGGGTCGCAAAAGAAATGTAAAGAGCTCGTCGAAAATTCATATCTTGAATGTCTTACACGCTAGCATAGTTCCTCAGAATCGCGCTGTCAATCCTGCATATAGTTCGGTCGGCGGCATAGGATAACCGCCGGAAACTTCATAGCGGCGATTGGTAATATTCTTGATCCCTGCAAAGAGTTCCGTCTTTATCGAGTATCCGAAGTCGAGCGGCTGAAGAATTTTTATATCCGCTACGCCGTAATGTTTTGAAGGATTAGATGCCCCTACGGATTGAATCCAATAATTTCTAACGTATCTTCCTTCAAGATAAACAGTCGTCTTCACTTTTGGAAGCGTGATAGTGAGATAACTTTTTATTTGTTCTGCAGGAGCGCCGAGAATATGGTCGCCATTATCCTGGTCCCAGGTATTCAATGCCGTATAACTCAGTCCCCAGACAAGCATATCAAACAATGTTATCTTTGCTTCGGTTTCAAATCCGGTGATTCGAGCGCTGTTGAAATTGGTTGGTCTGTAAACAAAAGAGGAATCAGGCATCCATACAATAAGGTCTCTTGCATGGCGTTCGAAGGCGGTAAACTTAATTGAGTGCCCTTTTCCGAGCGACTGCTCGATCCCGCCTTCATACTCGACAGATTTTTCGGGTTTCAGGTTCGGATTCCCTGCTGCCCACATTGACGTCGGCCAATATAAATCATTGAACGTAGGCGCTCTGAATGACTCTCCCACTGAAGCTCTGAATAGTGTCCCTGAAGAAGCAATCCGGTACCGTGCGCTCGCCTTTGGACTAAATTTTTCTCCATAGACAGAATGGTTATCATATCGTCCACCAAGAACAAGAATGAATGATTCATCAATTGAAATTTCATCCTGGAGGTAGACCGCATTCAGGGAAGTCGAGTGCTCTCCTGCATCACGACTATTTAAATGGTCCGCACGTACTTCCCCTCCGATGGTTAAAATATTCGTTATAAATGAAAGTGGCGTTGTATACCAATTTGTTTGCAGATCTGTATTTATGCCGCTCGTAATGTGTCTGCTGTCTTCTGAATAGAAAGGATCAGGATTTTTATATACCATCTTGTTCCTGTATGCATTCACTGCTGTCCGGAAATCCAACTGTTTTCCGAAACTGCCTTTATACGTTAACCCCGCATCCGTATTTCGATCCCATTGCCTGGCTAACCCGCTTGGATACTGAATCGTGCCGGGAACACCGATTTCCTTTTCCAGATAATTGACCGCCAATTCGAGTGAAGAATCCTTTGCAAAATCGTATCCGACTTTTCCGCCTGCTGATGTTTTATCATAATCGCTGTTTGCCCTGTAACCACCAGAACGCTCTTTGTTTACGGACAGCCGGTAATATCCGTTTCCTATCCTGCCTGCATTGCTTGCTCCCAGTGTCCAGTATCCGTGACTCCCTCCGGCGCTCGTAACGGAAGATTCCCATGCTGCCGGCTTTTTGGTAATGATGTTGATCACACCGCCGAGAGCATCAGCTCCATATAATGCAGAAGATGGACCTCGAACAATCTCAATCCTCTCAATATCGTCCACCCTCACCGGAAGAATCGAAAAATCAAAACCGCCTAATTGTGAAGAATTGAGTCTCTTCCCGTCAAGAAGTAGTAGAACCTGAGATGTGGTGGAACCTCGCAGGCTGACTTCGGTTTTTGATCCAGGCGTGCCATTATCGCGAAGATCAGCGCTCACTGTCCGTTCAATAACAGCTGCGGCGGTTGTTGCCCCGGACTTTTTTATTTCCTCTGCGGTGATCACGGTAACCGATTGAGTAACATCCTGAAGGTCCTTTTCTGTTCTTGTTGCCGTGACTACGACCTCTTTCATCTGGATACTTGGTTCCTCTGCCAAAACTGTACTGACTAAAAGCGCAAATACTCCCAACCCTCTCATAACTGCCAAAAACATGTTCATACTCTTTCTCCTTTCATCGAGGTTTTGGAAATGAGAGGTCTCCTGGCTCAGGACTTCCTACTTGCCGGCCTTCCCAGCATGACCGTTTAAACAGTTTAAACCGTCCGAACCGTTTAAGCGGACTCACCAGTGGCATGCTCGGCTTTCGTTTCCATCACAGTTGCGAGACAGCAGGGGAATCGCACCCCTTTCCGCTACATCATTTCCTTTAGTTATGTCGAATCAAACTGTATCTTCGTAACTGAAATAAATTCTGTTCTGATTCTTTTGAACATTAATCTCCACATCAAAAGCCTGTTTCAACATGGCTTCAGTCAAAACATCTTCCGGCTTCCCGATACCAATAATCTTTCCCTCTCTGATCAGCATAACTTTTTCAAACTGAAGTGCCATGTTGATATCATGAAGCGCCATCACCACCGAAATACCAGCGGTTATTTTAAGATGTTTGAGAAGATTTATGAGGTCAATCTGATATTTGATATCAAGATTGGCAAGAGGTTCATCCAGCAAAAGCAGACCAGCTCCCTGAAGCAGTGTCATGGCAATAAATGTCCTGCGCCGTTCTCCCCCGCTCAAATCAGAAAGTCGTGCTGAAGCTTTGTCAAGAAGACCAACCCTATTCAAGGCATCCTCAACAGTCATTGCAGGAAGGATTTCGTACGGATAACGTCCCATGCCCACCACTTCCCGCACCGTAAAGGGAATGGTAAAATCGAGCATCTGAGGAAGATAGCTGATCAGCTTTGCCCGGTTTTTATTATTCACGGCACAAAGGTCTTGCTCCCACAACAGGAGATTGCCTGATGTTGGTTTGAGAATGCCACTCGCAAGTTTCAGGATCGTGGATTTCCCAGATCCATTCGCACCGAGAAGCCCGATGCAATCACCTTCGTCAATGGAAAAGGTCAGGTCATGAATAAATCGCTGACTGTTTTCATAGGAGAAACAAACCTTGTTCAGTTCCAGAATATGCTGTTTACATGCTGAGGACATCTTTTCTCCTAAGCACATACAAAAAATACGGAGCGCCGATAATTGCCGTAACAACGCCTGCCGGAATCTCCTGGGGCAGCAGAACAGACCGGCTGAGTAAATCAGCAATACAAAGAAGCGATCCGCCTCCTAATGCGGACGCCGGGATCAATAGTCGGCTGTCAGCACCGAAAAAGAAACGCATAATATGCGGCATCAAAAGACCGATGAACCCGATCATCCCGCCGAGCGATACTGCCGCAGCAGTCATGAGTCCCACTGAGATGAAAAGAAGTAACCGTTCACGCTTTGGAGAAAATCCAAGGCTGTGAGCAAGTTCATCCCCAAGGATAAGCACATTCAATGCCTTTGCCCTGCTCATGGCAAGCGCCAATCCGGAAAGAATAAATATTAATCCGTACGGAATCCGATCCCAATCAGACATGGAGAGATCACCGAAAATCCAGAGAAGAGCCCGGCGCAATCCTTCATCATTCGATATGCTCAAAAGCAGCATAAGAAGCGCTGAAAAAAGAAAACTCAATCCCACGCCTGCAAGCAGCAATCGCTCAGGCCACAATCCACCTTTTCTCATTCCCATCATGCCAACGAGACCGCCGCTCATCATTGCACCAAGAAATGCAAGTACCGGTATAGTACTGTTTCCAAGGAAAGTGACGCCTCCCAGAATTCCCAGAGCAGCAACAAGCGAAGCCCCGCTCGAAATTCCGAGTACATAGGGATCAGCAAGCGGATTTCTCAAGATCCCTTGCAAGACAGCACCGGAGACACCCAGTGCAGTACCCATAAGAAATGCGACAATGACCCTTGGAAGACGGATGGACAGCAATATCTCTTTCTCAATATCGCCCAATGTCCAAGGAAGAATTATTTTCGGCCCGAAGAAAAGCGCACATAAAAAAGCTGCAATTGAAAAAAATATGAGAAAAAGAATCTTTATTTGAAACATGCTTCCAACTCCTCAATACCGTTTATAACCCGAGGTCCGAGTCGATACAGATTGTCGCTCACGTAACAGACTGCTCCGTTCTTTGCTGCAGGAACAAAAGACAGCCTTTGTAAAATCCCTTCGGATAGTTTCTTCATATCAGGATGTCCTTTCCCGATCACAATCATATCAGGCGGTTCCTGAAGCACTGCTTCCAGAGAATATTTAGGATACGCGCTCGTTGCACGATGAGCGCTATTTTCATAACCGAGCATAGTTATGGCATCATTGATAACCGTATTTGATCCGGCAACAATCAGCGGATCAGGCCAGATGACAAAGAGAATTTTTTTCTGAATCATAGACTGCTCCCGAGACAATTCCGATTTTCTCTTTGCTAATGCTGTTTCTAGTTCTCTTGCAAGTATTTCCGCTTTTTTCGATACTCCTAATAGCGAGCCCATGCTTCTCAGCTCAGATGGAAAATCAGCAATATGCCTTGCACGAAATACGTAGGTTTTCATCTTGAGCGACCGAAGTCGTTCTTCGAACTGACGTGCATTACCATCAGTCGTTACCATAACCAAATCCGGTTTAAGGGACAACACTGCCTCGAGCGAGGGATTCGACATTCCGCCGATCCGAGGCTTGGTTTTAGCAGCTTCCGGAAAATCACAAAAATTCGTAACACCAACAATGCGGTCTTCCACATTCAGTGCATACAAAATTTCAGTAATATTCGGGGCAAGAGAAACAATGCGCTTTGCAGGTTCACCGAATGCTGGAATAGCTATTCCTATAATGAAGCATATAATTACAAGACATTTCTTCATTTCAATACAGTGTTCATCCGTGTGAGCAAAGCTCCCGTGGTTAAGGGTCAAAAAAAATCCCTGGCCTTCTTTTAAGACCAGGGATTAATAAGCGTTATTAACCCACACAATATCTTATCGCCGAAGACTGTGCGAGAATATCCAAGCAGGTTTTCTGACTCTCCCTTTTCTGCCTGCCTTCCCAGCATAACGCCAGTGGCATATTCGACAGAAATGTGACCCTGCTAAAGCAGGGCCGGGATCACAGCGGCGGGTCCGCTCCCGATTCTCACGGGATTCCCTTCACCTGGATATGATCGTTTTTATGTGAATGACTTATAGCATGGATCGGCTTAAAAAGTCAAAGTGTTTTCATTATAATGGCAATCAGTGCTTAACCTTTTTTCTTGGGAAAAAAGAAAGTAAGACAATTACTAAAAAAAATATTGATGCACCATAGAAAAAATATTTAAAAGTTTCTTGACCTTCTTTTAAAGGCAAAAAAGAAAGGGCATAGAAGAAGGCTGCAGAAATGAAACCTAATACGCGATTCAAAAGTTTTCCTGATTTATCAATTTTCTGTTTATAACCATCCCACTCATGATTTAAATCTTCCTTAAGAGATTTAATGACATCAATTGCTTTATGATACGAACTGTCTTCAACATAAATTTTATACAGAAAAACAACATCATCATATTTCTTTAAACTGGCATCTTCTTCCTCAACCGTATAGTGTTGAATGCTATGTGCCTTTAGCAACTCAACGATTTCAAAAAAATCTTCCATGCTTTTAGCTGTTTTAAGCAGAACAGCATTATCAGGAATATCCTCTGAATCAATAACATCCAAAGAATTATCTTCATTGCTGTTTGAATCAGCTTCCAAATTCTCTACGTCTGATGACAATTCTGATTCAGGCGGCAACTGATCTACCAGAGAAACATGACAGTCAGCACAAACATAAAAACATTTTCTATATTCAGTTTTACATTTAGGGCAAAACATTTTTATTCTCGTTTGTTATTTGTTTTGAATTACGTCCTTCTGAATATTCTTTTATCGCATCAGCGAGCTGTTGTACTATTTGCTCGAGAGAAGCGCTATCAAACATATGATTATTGCGAGATGAAAGTTGAAAATCTACCATCACAGTAGGCACTTGCGCATTTTTGAGAATAAAATTCGTCCCTCTTCTCAATTCAATATTTTTCGAAAAAACGGTTTTACTCATTCTTTCAGAAATAGTCTTTCCAAGAAAAATGCTTTCCACGTTTATTGAAGCTGCCTCAAGACTATCCAGCATTTCGTTGACTTCAGCTCCCAGATCTTCAATTTTTTTGGTAGAAGGGAATTCAACCTCTTTAATAAACAATCGAGGTAAAAGGATTTTTATGCAGTCTTTTTTTGCTTTACTTACTTTGATAGAAACATGCATATCAGCCCCTTGAGATTTTGCCTGAAACAATCTTTTATCAAGAGATACCCATTGATCCCCCGTGCGAGAAAGAAAAACTTTGAACCCATCCATTTCTAAAAAATTTTTAATTCTTTGGGCGATTTCAAGTGTAATGTCCTTGCCATATTTCTGTCCAAACAAAGGCCCTTTTTCTTTTTCATCGTACCATGGATCAAGATAAATAATTTTCGCTTTTATACCAAATTTCTTTGGTAAAATTTCAGCTCCTAGGCATGTCTCTTGCTGAACTTGCAGTAAGCAAGAAAGTAGAATTATATTTGCGATAAGCAATGATCTCATTTTGAACTAATCGAAGCAGGGCTTACGTGACACTTGAAGCGAACTGAATTTCGACCAAAACTCTAGCCCTAAAGGCGATCAAATTTATAAAAACTGCCAGAAAACCCCAGTCTTTTAAGACTGGGGATGAATGGCAGCCCGGAGCAATGCCAGTGATTTGCCTGGCGTTGCGGAGGTAATTC
>Ga0265297_10003692_pt1 | contig 27030 bp, 22 predicted proteins | sample Munlanlwell13791_FD_192502 | JGI IMG/M metagenome (GOLD analysis project Ga0265297, IMG submission 192502) | Leachate microbial communities from a municipal landfill in Southern Ontario, Canada - Leachate well 137-91 | ecosystem: Engineered > Solid waste > Landfill > Unclassified | place...
CTCAAAAACATGGAAATGGCGGTATGCGCTGGTTAACATTCTTTGGCCCAAACAATAGTGTAGGGCTGAAGAAGCAAACGAAAAGTCGCTGCCCCAAATGTGGGGGCAAAAAAGGGGAGAAGTGCCAGCAATGCAAACACAAATGAGAACAAAGGGAAAAAGGAGGTTTGGGCAGCCGCAACGACTGCCTTTTTTGTTTGAACAAAACCATGTAAGCCGCTATTATATATACTAATATGGCTAAAGATAAGTTTTACATCACCTCGCCGATACCCTATGTCAATGCCGTTCCTCATGTCGGAATGCTTTGGAAATGGTGCAGGCGGACACTATTGCTCGCTATCAGAGAAAACAGGGCAAAGACGTTTTATGGGCAACTGGCGCTGATGAGCATGGTGTTAAGATATACAAAGCTGCCAAGAGAGCCGAGAAATCATCACAGGAGTATTGCGATGAGATTGTGCAGGAATTTGCCAAATATAAGGATATGCTGGATTTAACATGGGATGTATTCACCCGTACTACCAGCGGTCAGCACATAAAACTAGCCCAAGGTTTTTGGCACAAAATTGCCGCAAGCGGCGACATCTACAAAAAAGAGTATGAGGGGATGTATTGTGAGGGGTGTGAAGCTTTCAAGACAGAAAAAGAGCTGGTAAACGGGGAGTGTCCCGACCACCCCGGTAAGCCGCTAGAACAGATCAAGGACGAAAACTACTTTTTTGCTTTGTCCAAATATCAAGACAGGCTGGAAAAGCACTTTGCTGATCATCCAGATTTTATCTGTCCGGATTATCGACAGAAAGAGGTGGAGAATTTCTTGAAAACCGGTTTGCAAGATATCAGCATTTCTCGCTCTCGAGCGCTGATGCCGTGGGGGATTGAGGTTCCTGACGACTCGGAGCAAGTGATGTATGTCTGGTTCGAGGCATTGATGAATTATCTGACTGCCATTCAAGATAAAATGGATTTTTGGCCGGCTGATATCCAGCTGGTCGGCAAAGACATTACCCGCTTCCACGGAATTATTTGGCCAGCCATGCTGATGTCGGCTGGGTATGAGCTACCTAAGCGTATTCAAGTACATGGGTTTTTGAGCTTCGGTGGGCAGCGCTTTTCCAAGACCTTGAAAAACATCGTCATGCCGCAAGAAGTAGTAGATAAGTACGGCACTGATGCTCTGCGCTTCTTCTATCTGCATGAAGTGGCTGGTTGGGGTGATAGCGATTTCAGCTGGGATATTATGGATAGCTCTTACAATTATCTGGCCAATAATATCGGTAATCTGGTCAGTCGGGTGCTGGCGATGACAGAAAAAGAGGGGATTGCCAAGTCAAATTTGGCCGACAGCAAACAGCTATTAGCAGATGTGGAAGCGCATATAGATGCGGCTATGGATCAAGACAAAGGAGAACTGCGAATTGATCATGCTCTGGATAGAATTATGAGGATTGCTGATTATGCTAACCGTCGGATTACTGAGAAGCAGCCGTGGGCGATCGCTGATAAAAAAGAGCAAGCAGATGTGCTGGGCGATTTGCTGGGTATTATCGAGTGGCTAGGTCAGCAATTGCAGCCGTTTCTGCCGGCTACGGCCGAGAAGATTATTGAACAGGTGGCATCTGGCAAAAAAGGCGAATCATTATTTCCTCGCTTAACTTAAACAATATGAAAAAATTACTCATTGCTGCTTTTATCTTCTTTGTTGCTTTCGTCTTCAGTTTGCAGATGGTGTGGGCAGCGAAGGCTGCTGCTTTACCTACCAAAAACGAACCTAGCAGCGCACCGGTGACGACGGAGGGGAGTGGGGGCACTAGCGGATTTACCCCAGAAGATAAAGCTGACTTTGCCCATCCGGAGCCGCCGATCGCGCCGCCAAATGCCCAGCCCGACAGCCCACCACCAGCTGGGTTTGGGCCGACTAGCCTACCACCGGGCGCTTCGGCCAACGACCCGCTGCAAAAGTTTTTCAGTATGCGCAATGTGGTGGTCTATATTATTGCGCCGATTGGAGTGCTGGCGTTGATATTGGCTGGAGCGCTTTACTTCCTGGAGGCGAGAAGCAAGAAATAATAATCCCATTTTCATGTCACAAATAACTTGGGAAGATTTCGAAAAAGTTGATATAAGAGTTGGTACGATCATCAGAGCGGAGGATTTTCCGCAGGCCCGCAAGCCAGCTTATAAACTATGGGTTGATTTGGGACATGAATTAGGTGTCAAGGCTTCCAGTGTTCAGATAACCGAGCTTTATCAAAAAGAAGATCTGCTCGGCAAGCAAGTAGTATGTGTGGTTAATTTTCCGCCCAAACAGATTGCCGACTTTACTTTTGAAGTGCTGACAACCGGCTTTGCTGACGAAAAAGGTCGGGTTGTTTTGTCTCAACCAGAAAGAAAAGTGCCGAACGGGGCCAAGCTGTTTTAGAGAGCGGAATTTTGGGGATAGCGGTGGCGGGTTGCCACCGCTTTTTTGTGCTGTCAAGTTCTCCTACCTGACAGCTACTGTCGGAGAAGAGACTCCGACAGCACGGAATTTTAGCAACAAACTATAAATCAGCCTGATACCACGTTCATGTAGGTCATACCCCCTCACCTAGCCTCTCCCCTTCGGGGAGAGGAATAGAAAGCGGGAAAGGCACCCCCGAGCAGCAAGCTGCTCGGTTGCCTAAAAGAACAGTCTTAGCTGTTTAGCGCTGGCTTCGGTATGCTTGTTTTCTTGCCGTGTTATATAATCCCTGATTTTAGCTTCAGTTTGGCTCTCGCCAATGGTACCAACATAATAGCCGTCTTTCCATAACTCTCCGCCCCAGAGTCTTTTCTTGAGCTGTGGATATTGCCGAAACATCTCTCTGGCAGAGATGGACTTGATTACCTGCACCAATTTTGCAGGAGCAATTTTCGGAGGGGCGCCGACGAAAAAATGCACATGGTTTGGGGCTATACCAATACACATATAGTGGTATTCGTAGGCCTCGCATATCTGTTTTATCTGGTTAACTAAAAATTCTTTCATCTCATTGTTGAGCAGATGATAGCCATATTTTACGCCCCAAACCATGTGGTAGGCTATTTGATAGGTTGTTTGCGCTCCTTTGTAGATTTCCATTCTCTAAGCATATCACAAATCACAAAGACATTTTTTCTTGGACCCCTCCTTGATTGCTCCTGGCCCTATCCAGCCGAGCAGCAAGCTGCTCGGATGTCCGGGCTTAATGACAATGGGGCGAGACTTTTGTCGTTTGACGATTGTCGGATAAAAGGGCTGAGCGCTCCGTTATAACAGTTACCACCGTTTTCCTGTTTTCTTCTTGCTTTTTATTTTTCGATGTGATATACCTTTTGCATACAAAAGGAGGGATTGCCATGTGGATCTTTTCGTTCCTGCCAACGGGAATAATTCTCACTGCTGTTGGGGTGGTTTCCTGGCTGATCGCCAGGAACAATGCCTGCGGCTGCTGAGGGGGAGACAAATGAAGAAGAAGGATAAGGGGGGCTTGCATCAAAGCCCCCAAATTTGTTTTGGCTGATTTTTGGTGACGATGAAAAGCCCGAATCCACGAAGGGCGCGGAATATTTGCTATCGGCGGCTTTATGTGCTATAACTTAAATCGGATGTAAATCAGCGAAAAGGAGGTAGACGAAGGTGATCAAAAAAGCGCTGCGATTTATTCGCGATCTGATTCATTCGCCAGAAGACCCTCCTAAAGAGCTTGTGGGCAGACTGGCGAATATAGCGCTGGCGAAGACAGCGCTTCCGGCAAATGGCCGAATCGATGGAAATGTTTTAAGAAGAATCGTCTTTGCACTAAAGGGTGGTTATGGCCCAGAATTATCTCTATCGTCTCTTATGGGGCAGCCCGTAGCAGATGAAAACTATTTGTTTTTTCTGGAGGCGCTCTATAAAACCGTCAAAAGACGGCTCACGAAAGACGGCGCAACATATCTGAAAGGAGAAATAGCTGCCTTGAGACAGCGCGTCGCAGAGCAGAAAGGAGGACAAAAAGGCTCTCTTTAATAACAAGGGGCCTTTTGAAATTGTGATCTATGGTACTTTACGCTTTGCTGATCTTCTCAATCTCCAGCTCGGTGAATAGCTGCCGGTGGCCGCGCTTGCGCTCATAGCGCTTCTTAGCCTTCTTTTTGTAAACTATCACTTTATCGCCTTTGGCTTGCTGAAGGATTTTGGCGCTGACGGTCATGTCTTTCAAAATAGGTTTGCCAATCTGCACATCTTTTTCGTCACTAAAAGCCATTAAGACATCGGTAATACTTATATTGCCACCTTCTTTGCCCTCAATCTTTTCTACCTTTATTTTATCACCTTCGGCAACCAAATATTGTTTGCCGCCGGTTTTGATGACTGCGAACATAGTTGTTAGTTAAGTATAAGCATTTTAAATGAGCTGGAAACGAAAGTCAAGCTGGAAACGGGCTACGGGTCACTGATAACGTATTCTATAGCCCGTGTTCTGTTGCCCGTCACCTGTTTCCGCTGTATACTGGGGGCATGGTCGACATTTCCATCATTATCGTCAATTACAAACAACCGGGGTTTTTGCGCCAATGCTTGGACTCAATCTATGCCAATAAACTGACAAGTTTTGAGGTGACCGTGGTTGATCAGGCTAATTGCGCTGATAGCCAGCATGTAGTCAAAAATATGTTCCCGGAGGTGAAGCTGATTGTGGCTGACAAAAACCGCGGGTATGGGTCTGGCATCAATCTGGGCGCTAAGCAAGTTAGGGGTAAATATCTGCTGGTATGCAACCCGGATATTACTTTTCTAGAAGGTAGTATCAAAGCGATGCGGGATTATTTGGCCAAGAACAAAAAGGTGGCGGTTTTGGCGCCTAAGCTGATCTATCCGGACGGCATGGTGCAGGAAAATTGCCGCCGCTTTTATAAGATCAGCGATATCATTTACCGGCGCTCACCCTTGGGTCGCTTGCCTTGGGCAAGGCGCCAGTTGGCAAGTTTTTTGCTCAAAGATTACGACCGCAAGAAGCCGATGGCGGTTGATTGGGTGACTTTTGCTTGTTTCATGGTCAAGGGGGATTTGTTCAAGAAAATTGGGGGCATGGACGAACGCTATTTCCTCTTTTTTGAAGATACTGATCTTTGTCGTACAGTTTGGAGCAGGGGCTGGGAAGTTCACTATCTACCTGATGCAGAAGTGATCCATAATCATCGGCGACTGACCGATGGACATTCACTTAAACTGCTTTTTAGGCGGGTAACATGGATCCACATTTCCTCAGCGATTAGATATTTTCGGAAATGGGGCAGAAAGGTAAGGATGTTAAAGAGCGGTAAGGAGCTATAAAAATTCTAAGGATATATTGGGTTACAGGTTACGGGTAACCTGTTGCTTTTTGCTATTGACATATAGTGCTGTCCATGTATAATCAGAGCAACAATAAGAAAAAAGGAGAAATCCGCGAAACGCGAAAGGAGTGAAGTTGGCTTATGTCGAAAAAGTTAGGAGAATGGAAGAAAATCGTCGGGGACTTCAATTCCGGCGAGATTGATCTGGTGACGGTCGTGGTCAGACTGTTTATGTCTGAATATCCCACGGCTAACCTTTTTCCCACCGTCGCCCAGGCGGTGTGGGACAAGGGAGACGCTGAATCCTTCACATTCGGCTTAATGATCAGCTTAACAGCGGCAGTATGTGTCAGCTTTCTCGCAAAGATCGCTGGCAAGACACTCCTGTCCGACGATGTCCCGCAGGCTAGAATCGCCGGCTTAATCGCGTTTGCCGACGGGATGATGTTGGACTATGTTAAAGTAGCGGGGGAGGATGATGGCCAAAAGATGGTTTATCTGGAAAATCTTGAGGGTCTACTAGAATTTCATCATCTCGATCACCCCTCTTTGAACGCGGCTGTCCGCCGAAAAATAGAAGAGACTGCGGAATATCTGCAATCTCTTACTGAACTTGGTTTGGGAAAATAGCCCGGAATAACGAACAAAAAGGGCGCCGACTCCCAACGTTTCATCGTGGAGCCGGCTTTCTGTTTGTAAAGTTTCGGATACAGCTTTGTACTCTAGCAGGCAGGATTCGCGAATCCTGTCCTCGTTTGTCCGGACCCACCAGCAAGGGCTGGTGGGCTACCCGACTTTGCTAGGCATGCTCGGTTTTTTATAATCATTATCCTTTTCGTCTTTCGCATCCTTCATATCCTTCATATCCTTTTGCTATAATGTGCTTATGAATCAAGAGATCGCTGACATATTCAATATCATCGCTGATATCCTAGCAGCGGAAGGGGATAATGCTTTTCGGCCGCCGGCTTACAGGCGGGCGGCGGAGGTTCTTTTGGGGCTGGGGGAAGATGTGCGGGATTATCAGAAGAAGCATAAGTTTATCGATCTGCCGGGCATTGGTAAAAATATAGCCGACAAGATCGAGGAATATATCGAGACGGGCAAAATCAAAGTATACGAGGAGATGAAAAAGAAATATCCGGTGGATTTTGCCGGACTTAATAAAATCGCTGACCTTGGCCCAAAGAGGATTATCAAATTGTATAATGAGCTCGGTATCCGCAACGGCTCCGAGCTGAAAAAAGCGCTGGAAAGCGGAGCGGTGGAGCAACTAGAGGGGTTTGGGCCGAAGCTGGTGGCTAATCTGCACAAAAACATAGAGATGACTGCTGATTGGCAAAAGCGTTTTCTGCTCGACGAGGCTGAGTATACGGCCGATGTGTTGCGGGAAGTCCTGAAAAAAGCCAAGCAGATAGAGTTTGCTGGCTCCTTCCGCCGCCGCAAAGACACGGTAGGGGATTTGGATGTGCTTTTATTGGGAATTAAACAAGCAGAGATTTTGCCCATGCTCAAAAAGGCCGACTTGGTCAAAAAGGCGATCTTAGACGGCGAGCGCAAAACCAGCGTGATTTTGCCTAACAATATGCAGGCCGACCTGCGCGTGTTCGATAAAGACGAGTGGGGTGCAGCGTGCCAGTATTTTACTGGCAGCAAAGAGCATAATATCGCTCTGCGGACGCTGGTTGTCAGGAAAGGGTGGAAGCTGAACGAATATGGTTTATTCAAAGGCGAGAAGAGACTGGCAGGTGCGTCTGAAGAAGGAATATATGAGAAGCTGGGTCTAAAGTGGATACCGCCAGAGATTAGAGAGGCCAGAGGTGAGATTGATTTAGCGGCTAAAAATCAGCTGCCTAAACTGGTAGAAGAAAAAGATATCAAAGGTGATGTGCATCTGCATACGAATTATAGCGACGGTCGGGACAAATTAGTTAATTTAGTTAAATTGGCTAAAATCATGAAATATGAGTATTTATGCACGGCTGACCATGTCGGCAATCTGCAAGTAGCTAATCCGATTACTGCTTCCGAGCTAAAAAAACTACGAGCCGAGGCGGCGGCTGTTAATTTCCCAGTCTTGATCGGCTGTGAGGCGAATATCCGCAAGGAAGGTGGTATTGATATATCTGACCAAGAGGCAGAAAAGTTCGATTGGGTGATTGCTTCGGTGCATAGCGGGTTTCGTTTATCCAAAGAGGAGCAAACTCAGCGCTTGCTGAAAACTATGGGCAGTCCGCATATCAAAGCTATTGGCCACCCAACCGGCCGTTTGTTGCCAGCTCGTTATAGCATTGAAGCTGATTGGGAGCCAATATTCCGCAAGGCTGCCGACAGGCATATTGCGCTAGAGATCAATGCTCAACCCGATCGTTTAGATTTACCTGACGGTCTGATCAAGATGGCTAAAGACTTGGGTGTGAAATTTGCCATCGGGTCTGATGCTCATAGTACCGACGGCATGGATGTAATGCACTTCGGCGTTGGCCAGGCTAGGCGTGGGTGGTTGACGAAAGACGATGTGTTGAATTGCTGGGGACTTAAAAAGATGATAGAGTGGCTGGGAGGAAGATTATAAAGAGTATAGGGGTGATAAGAATTATAAGGATATGAAAATAGTATAAAGTTTGGAGAAAGTTTATAGTGAAAAGTATATAGATCAGCTTAACAAATAACTAAAGCACGAGTATGGATTCAGGGATTATCTTTGTCATTATTACGGCAATTGTATTCGGGGCTTGGACAGTATTTCATCAACAAGCGTCCAGCCATATCAATTATTTATTTGGTGCTATTTTGATTTCACTTACAGCTGTTGTAATAGGCACTATTTTGATTATTCCTCAAATCAAATCGATAACTCTATACACAAGCACAAGAGGCATTGTTTTTGCTGTTTTGACTGGTGTGTGTGCTTTGGCAGTAGACTGTTTCGCCCTGAAGGCTTATGGCTCTGGTTTGCCAATCTCTGTCGGAGGACCACTCATTATAGGAGGCAGTGTAGCAATCGCGGCAATTATTGGTTTTTTCTTGGGGGAATCAATCACATTAGCAAAAATATTAGGATTGGTTTTGGTAATTGGTGGTTCAGCCCTTCTGGCTGCTTTTAGTAAGTAAGAGATTTTGTGGTATAGAAGCGATGGTTTAGGAAGAATGCCTAAGCCACTTTGTAGACAAGGATGATCATCCTTGTCTACGTAGATGAGGCGCCGGCGTCTCATCTACAAGATTATTTATAATAAGGCCTATGATCCACATTGCTATATTAAAGAAATCGTGGGGTTTATTACCAAAGATTTTAGCCGGCGAGAAAACTGTTGAATCGCGCTGGTATAAAAACAGGGTCGCTCCTTGGGATTGTATCCGAGCAGGAGAGACGGTTTACTTCAAAAATGGCGGTGAGCCGGTCAGTGTGCGGGCAGAAGTGGACAAGGTTCTGCGATTTGCCGATCTTAATCCCCGAGGGATCAAGAGAATTATTGGCCAGTACGGCAATAAGTTAGGGATTGGTGAAGATAAACTGGAGCAGTTTTACCAGATGTTTAAGAATAAGCGGTATTGTATTTTGGTTTTTCTGAAAAATCCGCAGAAAATTAAGCCGTTTAATATCAACAAAAAGGGATTTGGCCTGATGTCAGCATGGCTAACCACCGACAATCTTGCTAAAATAAGGACATAGCTTATACCAACAAGCGAGGTTAGTATAGTGGTAGTACGTAGGCTTCCCAAGCCTGAGACGCGGGTTCGATTCCCGTACCTCGCTCCAGAAACAAGGGTTCGGGTGCGACGAGCGAGGACAATGCCAACAAAGTTGGCAGTTGATCCGAGCGAGGAGCACAGCTCGCCGCATTTATCCGCCTATGGAGGAGGCGAGATTCTCCCGTACCTCGCTCCATCGTCGCTGCGCTTCACTGCGGCTCCTCGACCCATAAAGGGTCTTGTCGCCTTGTTTCGCTTGTTTTGGATACCTCGGATTAGAAGCAAGAACAAATTAACTATGCTCGTTCTATCTGCCTGCGCTTCCGCGTGCTCGCGCATAGGACAATAATAGATTCTGGTGCGATTTCACTTTACTTATCGATTTTACAGAAAAGAAGGAATTGGCATTGCAAAGCCGTCAGGATGTGTGGTAAACTTTATATAAGAAAGAAAGGGGATTTAAAAATAACCAACAATGAAATGGAAAGAATCAGCAAAATATCGGCAGCTGTTTTAGCTGTTGCTTTTATGCTTAGTCTGGCTGGGTCGATTACCACGTTTGCGGCCTCGACACCATATCTTGGGGTAGCGGCAACTTATGGTATTCTTGCTAGTACCTACACCAACACGACAGCAGGAACCACAATCAATGGAGACGTTGGATTTACCACAGGGCCGGCAGTTGCCCCCCTAGGCACGCATACGAACTACGGGTCCGGTTCCCCATATGATACGGCAGGCACATATCAGGGCAGTGCCTTATCTGCCTTGGCCTCCCAGACGTGCACACACACATTTGGAGGCGGAGCGATCGATCTCTCTACCGATGTGACACATGGCGCTGTCGGCGTATATACACCTGGAGTGTATTGCAGCGCTGGGGCAATGGATATAGGAGGTCCGCTTAATCTTAGCGGCAGCGGAACATATATCTTCAGAACTCTTGGTGCGCTTACCTCAACGGCCGGCGCGATCGTCACATTGACCGATGCTTCGGTTTGCGATGTTTATTGGACACCGACTGAGGCCACAACATTAGCTGCCAATACGACATTTGTAGGAACTGTCATTGATGCTGCTGGTATTACCGTGGGTGCTAATACCACATGGACAGGAAGGGCATTGGCATTTGGCGGAACAGTTATAACCGATACGAACACTATTGCTGTATCGTCATGCGCGGTTGCTCCATCTTCGTCAGGGATTAACTATAATACCATTACTGTCTTCAAACACGTCATAAATGATAGTGGCGGAACAGCCACATTTACTGATTTCCCTCTTTTTCTCAATGGAAATCATGTGATCAGCGGCCAGAGTTTAAGCTTGGCGCCGGGTATTTATACACTTACCGAGACCAATCTCCCTGGTTATACAAGCACCTTTACTGGCAATTGTGATGCTAATGGTAGAGTAAATCATGGAGGTATTGGCACTAATAATGATATTTGCACCGTGGTTAATGATGACATAGGAGTACCTCCTGTTGCTCCTATCCCGCCCCTTATCGACGTGGTAAAGGTGCCAAACCCTCTGGCTTTGCCGGCTGGTCCCGGTCTAGTTACATACACATACACGGTTAAGAATATCGGGACAGTTCCTATGACCAATATAACGATGGTCGGCGATACTTGCAGCCCTATAACACTTGCTTCCGGCGACATAAATACTGACACTAGACTCGATGTGAATGAAATATGGACATACCGCTGTTCCACGACACTCTCGGAAACTCACACGAACACCGTAGTTGCAACAGGATGGGCTAATGGTCTGAGCGCGACTGATGTCGCGAGCGCTACAGTTGTTGTTGGCGCGCCAATAGTACCACCATTAATTCATGTGACAAAAGTACCAAACCCATTAACACTGCCAAATGGGGCAGGGATGGTTACATATACCAAGAAAGTAACTAATCCGGGTACGGTTGCGTTAAGCAATGTTAGTGTAACAGATGATAAGTGCAGTTCCGTGAATTATATTTCTGGTGACACCAACAATGATTCAAAGCTTGATCTAGCCGAGACATGGATCTACACCTGTCAAACTAGGCTCACTAAAACCACCACGAATACCGCCACAGCTATCGGCAGCGCTAATGGTTTGATAGCGACAGATTTTGCACTCGCTACGGTCGTTGTGGCCGCCCCAACGGTTGCTGCGGCCATCCCAACTCCAACGGCTGTTGGAGTCACTCCAAAGCTGCCAAATACGGGGCTTGCTCCTGACAGAGGAAGTACTCCCTGGAATGTAGCTATACTTGCTGGCCTATTTGCGGTTTCGCTCTTCTTCTTTTTTACTCAAAGAAAGCGTTTAACTAAAGTCTAAGTTTTGAGAATAATTAGTAAATAAGAGCCATACGAACACCAGCTTGGCTCTTAAGGGTGGGAAATCTATGCAATCGAAAATCTTATCAAGACCAACGCTGCCAATAATTATCCTTACGGGAGCCGTGCTCTCTCTGGCGCTTCTTCTTTATTTTGTCCCAAAAATTTTAACTCAAAGAGGATCGGCACCGCTTATCGAAAATATTGTCACCCCTTCAGAGCAAGAGCAAGCAAGTTCTGGGCTGCCGGTGCGTCTTAAAATTCCATTAATCAAGGTTGATGCCGTTGTCGAGTATGTTGGTCTTACTTCTGATGGAGCAATGGATGTGCCGAAAAGTCAGGACGATGTGGCGTGGTTTGAGCTTGGACAGCGACCCGGGGATAATGGCAGCGCTGCTATTGCTGGGCATTATGGACGAAAGAATAAGAGAGCATCGGTGTTCGATAATCTATATAAATTACGCGAAGGCGATAAGTTATATATCGAAGATGACAAAGGGGTAACTATTCCCTTCGTGGTGCGCGAAAGTCGAAGATATGACCCGCAAGCGGACGCGCCAGACGTATTTAGCTCAAATGACGGGAAGTCGCACCTTAACCTTATTACTTGTGAAGGGGTTTGGAATGAAGCTCTCCAAAGCTATTCTAAGCGGCTGGTAGTATTTACTGACAGAGAACAGATTAATTAGCGACGCAGTTTATGAATCTCGTCTGTATCCAAAATGGCAGGTTTGTTTTTTGTCTCTGCCATACCCATGTCTATAAGCGCTAGAATATAGAATGAAAAAAGACGCCCGAAGGCGCCTTTTTGTTTTTATTTATCCTCTCGCAGGAGCCGTCCGAATGTGGCCGAAATAAGGGTTTGTTTTGGTGGCCACAAGGGATCTGTTTTTGCTCTTACATAGAGTCTCGGCAATCGAAGCGACTCAATCTCTTCGATCGGAATTTATCCACGACAACGGTTTGGCAGTTTTGATTTAAGAGCTCTTGCCCAGTGTCGCCTAGAACAGACGGATCCGTCCTAAGCGCGATGAGCTCTTTGTTTTGGTGTTTATTTTATTAAGCAACCAAATGTTTTGTTTTTGTTTGGGTCGCTCTCGATGTTCGTTGAGTTTTAAGAGCATCCCGCTGTCACTGGAAGGGCTGGAGCGTCAAGTTTGCTTGGCTACCCAACCTTTCCAGCGAAAATGTTAAAGATCAATTTCTCAAAATCATATAATTATATATGAAAGACAAAAACAACGCAAGAAGTTGAGCTTGCATCAAGTAATCTTATGTTTTTTAATCTTGGACGCTATTTTCTGGCTCCTGGCCTGTTAGCTCAGGGATAATGATCGTATCGTCTAGTAAATCAGGCGGCGGGGCATCTGGCAGGGGAGGAATATCCTCGTCTGTTGGTGGTGGCGCTTCCTCTTCTGTAACGATTATTAGGGGGGCAGTTATCCCTGCCTCAGCTTGATCCATCTTCTTCTTCAGCTCCAGATAGGCCAGTGTCCAGACGCCGGTTGTATAGACCAGCAGTGTGCCGCCCCAAGAGCTGGCCAGAATGAAAAAGACAACGATCAAAAGTAAGCTCAGAGACAAAGCCAATTGGAAATTGACCACTGCGGTCAATTGATTAGTCAGCCAGACCGCGCCAAAAGGCACGGCAAAAACCAAGAGCATATTGACCACCGCTTGGATTAAAACCAAAATCAGGATCATCATAATCAGCAAAGTTTCGCGCAGATTCTCCACCACCATACGGATGCTTTTTTTGATAGCCGTGATTACTCCCTTACCCTCCAGAACAATATAAAACTGGGCATAGGCCAAAAAGACAATGACAAAGATAGCTAGCAAAAAGTGCAGAACCATGGGAATAAAGGTAATCCAGAAAAAGGGTGCTCCAACATCGCGCATACTAGTAAAGCCGTTCAAGAAGACCAGCCGCATATCAAATACGGCCAACATGACATGCAGGCCAAAGAATTCAAAAAAGGAATGCCAGCCATCAATCCAGCCTCGGATAAAGCCATGCTTTTCTTTCTGCTTGATCTTGGCGATAGAGCTGATCAAAGCCCCTTGGAACATGGTGGCCACGATAGCAGCCGAAAAATAAAAGAGTGCGCCAATCACAACTATACTGACCAGTAAAACGTGGTTTGACCGCAGAGGGTCTAGGATGAAATTAAACTGATCGAAGAAAGTGAAAGAAGCACCACGGTAAAACCACATATAGTAGGTGAGTGTAGCCTGATAGAGCAGATAGCCAATACCCAAGGTAATGCCGATAAAAGCCGGCACAAAACCGTAAATAGTCAGGTATTTGTTTTCCTGAGTGATTGTCCACGCTTCTTTTAATATTTTGCGAAAATCCATAATGGTAAGGAGCTATAAAGAGTTATAAAGATTATAAGGAGCTGTAAGGATAGTAAACGGTGACAAACGAATTTTGCCGAATAACCTGTTTTGTGGCAGAATTAAATTTAGCACATCTTAACCTAAAATAACAATTTATGCGTAAAAACTTCATTCATAAAAACGAAAGCTTTACTTGTGAGCATTGTGGAGCCAAAAGCCCACTGCTTAAGGGCAGCTGCCGCAATCACTGCCATGTTTGCCTGTGGTCTAAACATGTGGACTTAGATCTGCCCGGCGACCGCAGCAACAAATGTGAGGGAATGATGGAGCCTGTAGCATTGGAATACAACAGCAAGAAAGGTTATATCATTATCCATCGCTGCCAGCAATGTGGGGAAGAAAAGCGCAACAAATTAGCCGAAGATGATAATCAGGAAGTTGTTTTAATGTTGGCGCAAGAGCAATTTTAGCTTTTTCTTGACTTTTTGCTCAAACCCTGATATATTGACGCTAGAAACGATTGATGATGTAATTAAAATGGGTTTTGGGGTCTCCGACAAGCCCAAAGCCAGTGAAGTCTTCTGACGAAACCCTTTGTGGTTGAGGAAGAAGACGGAACGCCAGCGACGGCTTGTGGGGGAGAGGAGGTATGGCGGAACGGGCGTAGTTTGACTGCTTGCGGTCAAACGGAGCTCAGTGAAGCCCATAACGACGAGAAAGGAGGTGGCAGATATGCCCGAAACGGCAGCCACCATTGATCTGTTCATCGACTGTCCGGACGGGCGGCTGATGGACAAGGACGGTAACCCCGTCCTCTGGCCCTTGCGGCGAATGCTGCGGGAAATCCCGGGTTTTGATTGGTTTATGGAAACCATCGGAATCGTCGTGGATGACCCCCTCGCCCTGGTCGCGGTCGTCGAAAGAATCAGCAGATGGCTCACCCTTTGGGCCAAAGTCAAAAGATACCATGTATCTTTTGGCCCGCAGGTAGTAATGAACCTGCGAGCGCGTCTGCTGCAGGCCGTCCAACACATGCGCCACCCCGAGCTATTAGCTGAGACGGGTGGCATTTTTTTATTCAAAATTCAATCCCAGAAGCAGAGTGGCTTCCATATCATGGACAGTGACTTTCTGGCGCAGATATTCGTGGATTGCCCAGCCCGGTGAGCTAGAAACCACATCACCACCTTTGATTTCCGAGAAAGTAACCGGCGGGAAGATCACTTTACCGCCCTTTTCTACCGTGATTTCGCCTTCCGGCGCCCGGAAAGACCCATTATGCGTCATAGCAATAGTGACATCGCGCGCCAGACACTCAAATACGCCATGGTTGCGCTCTTCCTCGTGTTGCCAGATATATTGTCGGTCGGCTTCGCTTAATACCACCGCGTCGCCAATGCCCCTGAGCGCTTTTACCTGATTGATAACCCGATCGACCAATTCCTTCTTTTTGTTTAATGGCAGCTTGACCGAAAAATGTCCGGCTTGCTGGCGTTCTTCTTCTTTCAGCACCAAGAGATGGGAAATGAAATCTTTTACCTTATTGGTTTGCGGAATATTATCGATAACGAAGTTATCGTGAGGACCGGCCTTAGATTTAGCCAAGATGGTCCCTAGTCCCAGCAAAAATCCGAGAATGCCGCTGATTTTCTGTTCGACATCGATTATCTGATCCAGATTGATATCTTTGGAATAATGGCTAAACAGCGTGGGGCGCAGATGGCAAGAGACGCGCTTATTGGTGACGATGAATATGGAACTTTTCCATATTTGGTAATGGACGAATAGAAAGAAGATAGTAAGAGCCAGCCAAATAACCAAGGCGATGATCAGACCAGTATTGGCTAGCGTCAGATAAAGGAAAAGGCTGATAAAAAAACAAAAGATAGCCAACAGAACAATTGTTCTGATTACTTGCCCAAGAGGAATTACAAAAGAGCGCCTGGTCAAAAGTAGTATTTCTTCGCCTTGGTATTTTTGCTTGAGGGTTTTATCGATCGGCATATGTTAATTATACAGGAAAAAGGGGATAAGGAGGATAAGGATAACCAAGATAGTTAAAAATGAATAATTAATAATAAATAAGTTTCTGTCTCATAAGGTTAGATAACAACTGTAACTATTCACACTTTTTGTCACCACCGCTCTCTCCTGTCGTCCCTGCTCTTCTCCCTTGTCATCCCCGCGAAGCTTGTCCTCGCGAAAGCGGGGAGCGGGGATCTAAAAACGTGGTATCAAGATTATTTTTGGTTTATTGCTGAACTACGGTCTGTGAGGAAGTAACCGAACATCTACTCCTCTCTGAAGGCCGAGTCGCCCTTCTTCATCAAGATTACGAAGGAGGATGACCCCGCCTTCGGTAAAAACGCTTTCTCCTTTTGAACCAAACTCATTTTTCTTGACATTTGGCAACAATTCTGCTATATTGTAAATAACATTTCAAAAAGGAGTGAATGCTCATGCGTGATCAGACGGTAGAAGAGAAGAAAGAAGAGGAAAGAAGCCAAAAAAGAAGTTTTATGATTGAATTCTGGATATGGTATTTTCTTCTCACCATCGGCGTGACGATCATTGTGGCCGTCAGCTTCATGCACTCGCCCAGCGTACAGATTTTCTCCATTGTTTTCTTGGTGCTTCTTTGCGCCATATACCCGGTAAAAACAATGATAGAGAACCTGCGCTACGAGGGGCGCCTTACGTTGTTCTCGCCCGACTGCTACAAGGACTGAACGCCCGCCGATCGTCCGAAAACTCTCTCGCTCAGCCTATGTCATAGCCATGCGAGGGAGTTTTTCAATTGTTTAAACACTCGCGGGTTGCTGTTTGTAACCTGAACCTGTCGTTTGGGTTTTTTGCCATATAGTTGATTCTCGGTTTGTTGCCGAAATAATGTGCTTTACTGTATTTTTCTTAACATATAGCTTTAATCCTGCTATATTGCGGATAACAAACCAACAAAGGAGGGATATTTATGCAGTTAGTCAAGGAATCTGAGTCACATCAGATGAGTAGGGGCGAAGAGATTGCTTTCTACGTGTGGTACTTTATAGTATGCGCGATGGTGACAACTGTCATGGTTTTTGTCGGGACTAAGGCGGGGATGCCCATGGCGCAGCTCTTTCTTCTCGGTACGTTTGGAACACTTTTGTTCGTCGCCCTACTGGCGATAAAGCTGATAGACAATCTGCGACAGTACGGACGGCTTGTGTTACTCTCGCCCGACTAAAGGACTGAGCGCCCACTCCGATCTCCCGAAAGCTCCCTCAATTGGTATCATAGCCATGCGGGGGAGTTTTTCAATTGTGCGATTTTTTCGCGGGTTTTCGCCTCAAAATTCCTCTCTCTTGAAGGGAGAGGCTAGGTGAGGGTGAAAAAAACAATGTGTTCCTTTGGTCGTATCTGACCCTCAATGAAGGCGGGGTCGCGCCTGTCCTCCGTAGTCTTGTTTACCCTCCGACTTGTCCTCCGAAACTCACTGCAGGTGAGCGTAGGGGGAAGTTTTTAACGAAGGATTGGACGAAGGAGGATGACCCCGCCTTCAACCAAGATATATCCTAAACATCTCAAAAATCCCCCCAACGATTCTGTTGCCCGTTGCCTGTTGCCCGTAACCTTGCTAATATAACCTTACGATGACACAAACTAAACCCACCAATTTCGTACATCTACATGTGCACAGCCATTTCTCTTTACTCGATGGCCTAGCCAAGCCGTCGGCTTTGGTGGCCAAGGCCAAGCAGCAGGGAAGCCCAGCGCTAGCCCTGACCGACCATGGGGTGATGTACGGCGCTATTGAGTTTTACAAGGCCTGCAAGGACGCTGGCATCAAGCCGCTGGTGGGCTGCGAAGTATATGTGGCGCGCGGGTCCCGCCATGACAAAAGACCGGGCATCGATATCAAGCCATATCATCTGATTTTGATTGCCAAGAACTTTACCGGTTACCAAAATCTGATTCAGTTGACCACTATTGCTCATCTGGAAGGCTTTTATTATAAGCCGCGGGTAGATTTGGAGATTTTAGAGAAGTATAAAGAAGGCCTTGTTTGCAGCTCAGCCTGTGTGGCTGGGGAAATCCCTCAGTTGCTTTTAGCTGGCGAAGAAGAAAAAGCCAAAGAAGTAGTTAAGCGTTTTCAGGGGTTTTATGGCAAGGATAGTTTTTTCTTGGAGATCCAAAATCATCCTCGTGAAGAAGAAAATATGCGGGCGCATGACCTAGTAAGGAAGCTGGCTAGAAAGATGCAAGTGCCTTTGGTGGCCACATGCGACACTCACTATCTCAACAAAGAAGATGCAATACCTCATGATGTATTGCTGTCCGTCCAGACCCAAACAACCATTGAGAATCCCAATCGTCTGACACTTCTGAAATTTGACTTATGGCTGAAGGAAAACGAGCTGATGATAGAGGAATTCGCGGATGATCCAGACGCCATTGAAAATACCCTAAAAGTGGCTGATATGTGCAACTTGGAAATCCCGCTCAAACAAAACCTGTTGCCGCGCTATACGCCGCCTTTCCAAAAAACTCCCAAAGAATATATCCGCGAGCTTTGTCTCGAGGGGTTAAAGAAACGCTACAGTTTAGAGATTAAGGAGGGAAAAGCTAAAGTAATCGAGGATCGCAACAGACCGGACAGCCCGGAAAATATCTGCCAAAGGCTGGAATACGAGCTAGGAGTGATCGACAAAATGGGTTTCAATGATTACTTTTTGATTGTTTGGGACTTCGTCAACTGGGCCAAGACTCATGATGTGATGGTTGGGCCGGGCAGGGGATCAGCGGGCGGCTCGATTGTGGCTTATACTCTGGAGATCACCGACGTGGAGCCGCTGGCCTATGGCCTGCTTTTCGAGCGCTTCTTGAATCCCGATCGCATATCGATGCCTGATATCGACATGGATTTCGCTGATACTAAAAGGGAAGATGTCTTAAATTATGTGGTAGAAAAATATGGCAAGCATAATGTGGCCCAAATCATCACTTTTGGTACTATGGCTGCCAGAGCGGCGGTTCGCGACACGGGCCGGGCGCTGGGCATGGCTTACACAGATGTCGACCGGGTAGCTAAAATGATTCCCTTTGTGCCGGGACAGACCATTGATAAGGGCTTGGAAGAAAGCGCTGAATTCAAAGCGGCTTATGATAAAGAGCCTGAAACTAAAAGGCTGGTCGATATGGCCAAGCACCTAGAGGGTGTAGCGAGGCATGCGGGTACCCATGCTGCCGGTGTAGTGATCTCAGAAAAGCCCCTGACCGAATATACGCCACTGCAAAATACGGCCAAAGAAGATGGCCCGGACATCCAGACTCAGTACGAAATGCACGCCGTTGAGGATATCGGCCTGCTGAAAATGGACTTTCTGGGCTTGCGCAACCTCTCAGTACTCCAGAAGGCGTTGAAGATTATCAAGCGCACCAAGCAGGTAGAGATCGACATCAATAATCTGCCCCTCGACGATTTCGGAGTATATAAATTGTTCCAAAAAGGGGAAACGCTGGGGATATTCCAGTTTGATACCAGCGGCATGCGCCGCTATCTGAAAGAATTAAAGCCAACTGAGTTTAATGACCTGATCGCCATGGCGGCACTTTATCGGCCCGGCCCCCTGAATACTGGCATGACCGACCAGTATATTCGCCGCAAGAATGGCAAAGAGAAAGTGGAATATATCCATGATTCTACAAAAAACGCCCTTAAAGACACTTATGGCGTGATTGTTTATCAGGAGCAAGTGATGCAACTTTCGCGCGACATGGCCGGCTTTACTGGCGGTGAAGGTGACACCCTCCGCAAAGCGATGGGTAAAAAGATTGCTGAGCTGATGGAAAAAATGAAAGTGCAATTTATCAATGGTAGTGAGAAAAATAAGATACCGAAGAAAGTCGCCGAAGAAGTGTGGCGCCGTATGGAAGAATTTGCCAAATATGGCTTCAATAAATCACACGCGGCTTGCTATGCCATGATTGCTTACCAGACCGCTTATTTGCGGGTACATTTCCCGACAGAATACATGGCCGCCTTGTTGGCCTCTTTCGAGGGTAAGCCCGATCGGATCGCGGAAAAAGTGGTGGAGGTTACTGCAGCTGGCATAGTGATTCTGCCGCCAGATATAAATGAATCTTTGAAGAACTTTACCGTGGTAGAGAAAGGCAAAATCCGCTTCGGTTTGGCCGCTATCAAAAATGTCGGCGAAGGACCGTCAGACGACATCCTGAAGGCCAGAAAAGAAGGTCCTTTTCAAGACATCACCGACTTTGCTCGACGAGTTTCGCCCCGAGTGCTTAATAAGAAGACATTGGAAGCGCTGGTGATGTGCGGAGCGCTCGACAGCCTAGGAGAACGCAATATGCTGTTGCAGGGGACTAGTCGAATCGGCGAGTTTGCTCGCAGATTAGCTGGCGAAGCTTCTAGTGGACAGACATCGCTTTTTGGGGAAACAGAAAAAGAAGAGAGACTAAGTCTTGATAATGCTCCGCCGGTCGAAAAGAAACAGAAGCTCGACTGGGAAAAAGAACTTTTGGGCATGTATATTTCTGAGCACCCAGCAGCGATATTAGCCAAAGAGTGGGAAGGGAAAGTCACAAAAATCCAAGATTTGCGGGAAAAAGACGAAGGAAAAAGTAAAAAGATTTTAGGGGTGATCAGTGCTATCCGGCTGATCAATACCAGAGGAGGAGAGAAAATGGCTTTCGTTAAGATAGAGGACCCGACTGGCCAAGCCGAGCTGGTGGCTTTTCCGCGGCTTCTGAAAGAGCAGGCAGCGCTTTTGCAGCTCAACCAAGCCATCATCGTGGAAGGGAAAATCAATTTTAAAGAGGGTGCCCCTAAGATTTTGCCTGACAAAGTGAAAGATGCTCACCAAAAAGAAAGCGACCAACCCGCCCCCTTAAGCCACACTAGCGGCTCATCACCATTACAACTGCAACCAGAAGGCCCGTTTATTATCAAGCTACCGAAAGGCATCACTTCCGCTAAAATAAAGCAGATTCAAGGGATTTTACAGATACACAGAGGGCAAATGCCGGTTATTTTGGAGCTAGACGGCCAAAAAGTGCAGACCAATTATCGGGTATTTGTCAGCCAAGATCTCAAGGCAGCCATAGGAAATCTGCTAGACGGAGGAAAGGATTATTAAGAGCGATTAGGATATTTAGGATTTCTTGAGTAGGCGCGGCATTCCTGCCGCGCAGCCAATTTCTACCGTCTGTCACGGATTCCTGACAGCGTTTGCTAGTAACATAGCGGCTAATCTCGACAAATAAGGCTACTGTCACGGATTCCTGACAGTGTTTTTTGCCACAAAAACGATGAAGAAGCGCCGCTTATGGCTTAAACAAGCGCTATATAGTCGATTTTGCTATTTTTGCCCACCTTTTTCTTCTATCGCCACTGACAAAAAATGATCATATTTTTCTAAAAATCTCCAAAAATCGGGTCATTTTTCTCGATCTTGTTTTTCACTAAACTCGAATTCCACCACCAAAAACACTTACTATCTGGCTTATCCTAGCGATAATCGTCACTTAAACATGGCTTTTTGGCTTACATATGCGCTAAACCTCTTACTTTTTGCCCTGATTTTCACCAAATCAAAAATAATTTCAACAAAACTTTCAAAAAGCAGCCATCTTATGGCTTACCGCAGCCAAAAACATCATTTTCAGAAGACCTTATGGCTTACATCAGCCAAAAATTGCCCATAAAATCCTTCTTATCTTTCATATCCTGCGAATCCTCCTTATCCTTTTCTACAAGCCGTGAAGCAGGCGTCTGTGGGGTTTTTTAGAATCTAGTGACTAGAATTTACAGTGCATTTTCTGGGGTCCCCACGAGCCCAAAGCAAGCGGAATGAGCCGACGAGACCCACTGTGGTCGAGGAGGCGAAATGGAGCGAAGCGACGGCTCGAAGGGGAAAGGAGGCACGGCGCAGCGGGCGTAGTTTTGCTGCTTGCGGCAAAACGAAGCTTAGCGTAGCCCGTGCCGACGTGGCGGACCCGGGAGGACTCGAACCTCACATAAATGGCATTGATTTGCAACCAATGCTATTTACGCCCTCCCTCTGAGGATCCGGGCCCGTATTTTGAGGGCGGAAACACTATATTTTGGGGGTGTTTTTATTTTTGTATACACGATACCTTTATTATACAATCACAACTTGTGCTAGTCAAACAAGAAATTGCTTTCAAAATACCGTGATTTTTAGGCAATAGTAAGCTATAATAGGGGGAAGCAGTATAAAAAAATTGTATGCAATACATTAAAGAGCGTGTCAACAAGCTGCGAAATGAGATCAATAAACATAGCCATCTTTATTATGTTTTAGATCGGCCAGAAATAGCTGATAGTGCTTATGATCAGCTTTTAACCGAGCTAGAAGAATTGGAGGCTAAACATCCGGAGCTGATTACGCCTAGTTCACCAACCCAGCGGGTAGGAGCGCCTGTTTCTGGCAAGATGCCTAGTTATAGCCATCTGACCAAGAAAGAAAGTCTGCAGGATTGTTTTTCCATGGAAGAGCTGGAGGCCTGGGAAGAACGGATTACAAAGATTATTGGGAAGAAGCCGCAATACTTTTGCGAGCTAAAAATCGATGGCCTCAATATCACCCTACGCTATCAGCAAGGGGCTTTGGTCCGCGCTCTGACTAGGGGTGACGGTGTCACCGGTGAAGATGTATCACACACGATCCGCACCATTGCTGCTATCCCCCTGAAATTGCCGCAGGATATCGATGCCGAAGTTTCTGGTGAGGTCTATCTGCCACATCGAGCCTTCGAGAAGCTAAAAGATGAGTTTGCTAATCCCAGAAACGCTGCTGCTGGCTCTGTCCGCCAGCTCGACCCTAAAATAGCGGCAGGCAGGGGACTCAGCGCTTTTTTCTACGAGCTTGGCCAAAACTCCTTGGCTAAAAAACCAGCTACCCAAAAAGAGAAAATGGAAATGTTGGCTCAATGGCTTTTGCCAGTAGATAGGCACTACAGCTTGGTAAAAAGCCTGCAAGAAGTAAAAGAGTATATAAACCTGTGGGCGGAAAAGAGAAAAAGCCTGCCTTATGATACAGATGGCATTGTGATCAAGGTCAACAAAGTTGAGCTGCAAAAGCAGCTGGGGTCAACAGCCAAATTCCCCCGCTGGGCGTTGGCTTATAAGTTTCCAGCACAGCAATCAACTACCCAAGTATTAGATATTAAAGTACAGATCGGCCGCACAGGGGCGCTGACACCAGTAGCAGTCTTAAGGCCAGTGATAGTAGCAGGATCGACGGTTTCGCGAGCTACCCTGCACAACGCCGACGAGATTAAGCGCAAGGATGTGCGAATAGGGGACACAGTGATCATCCAAAAGGCCGGCGACATTATTCCGGAAGTAGTGGAAGTACTAAAAGATATGCGTAGCGGCTCAGAAAAAGAGTTTCAGATGCCCGAAATCTGCCCGATATGCGGCGGACCGGTTGTCCGGCCAGCGCTGGAGGCGGTGCATCGCTGTGCCAACCCCAATTGCTTTGCTGTCGAATACCAAAAGATCGAGCATTTTGTATCGCGAGTCGCTTTTGATATCGATGGTTTAGGACCAAAAATCATTGAGCAGCTAATCGAAAATGGCTTAATCAGCGATGCTGCCGACTTGTTTACTCTGGAAAGAGGGGATTTGGTAGATATGGAACGCTTCGCTGATAAATCCACTGATAATCTCCTGAGATCAATTGAGCAAGCCAAGAAAGTGTCTTTTGATCGCTTCTTATACGCTCTCGGTATCCGTTATGTCGGCGAACAAACCGCCCGTTTGATCTCCCAAAAAGCCGGCGATATAGCCAGTCTGCAAAAACTAAGCCTGGAGCAGCTAAGAGAAATCGACGGAGTAGGGGAGAAGGTGGCTCAAAGTGTCTATGATTGGTTTAGGCAGGGGGGAAGCCTCGATCTGCTAAAAAAGCTGGTAGCTGGCGGCGTGCAAATTAAAAAAGTTAAATCGACAAAGGGTGGCCATATGGTGGGCAAAACATTTGTTTTTACTGGCAGCATCAGTATGCCGCGTCCCGAAGCCAAGATAATGGTGATTGATGCCGGCGGGGAAGTAGTCGAAACCATATCTAAAAACACTGATTATCTGGTAGCAGGGGACAAGCCGGGTTCCAAATACCAAAAAGCGCGACAGCTGGGGGTGAAGATTATTGGAGAGGAGGAGCTTCTAAGGATGTTAAAGAGCCATAATGAGCCGTAAAGAGCTATAAAGACAATTAGGGCGAGATATTTGGGATATTTGGACGTGACTTTATTCAGCAATGAACCAAGAATGGTCTTGCTGCTGAAAACCCAAACATTAGGTTCGGGCTACAAGCCCGAACCAACGGAGGTGGTTTGTAGCTGAGGATAATTATCCTCAGCTACGTAGACGAGACGCAGGCGTCTCGTCTACAAGATAGCAAGTTAGAAAATAAATAATCGCTGGCCGCAAGCCAATCTGAACAAATTTTTTACTCTTTTCTTTGACAAGCGGGGTGGTTTTGCGCTAGGTTTAGGGCAAATAGATTAAAAACGAATCTAACCAAAAGCAAAATGCAAACAGCTGTCAGATATGCTGAGACATGGAAGGAGAAGGAAGATTTGTTTGCCCGCGAAGAAGACCCACTTGGGTCTGTTTTTGTATCTGACCAAGATATTAACCAGTTACCAACGACGAAGCGGCCCGATTTGAAGCTGATAAAAGATACTTCTGACCCGCGACTAGGAAGCCCATTTTTTTGGGAGTTTGTCCGCCAGGCTGACCCAAACTCTCCGGTAATGGTGGAGTTTGCCCAAAGAGCTTTCCGTGATTGTAAGAGTCCTGAGGGATTAGCAAAGCTGACTGAATTGATGGGAAATCCAGCACTGGCCGTCTCTGTTCTGCAGTCTGTCCAAGACAAATTTACAAACAATAGTCTCTCGGCAGCCGCCAAGAAAATTAGCCAGCAAATACAAGAGAAGATGGTCATTGCCTTAATTTCCTGCCATACCAAAAAGGATATGCAGGTAGTTATTGGAGAACTGACATCATTAGAGGTGCCAGCAGTAGCGAAAGAAGTCTTAATGGAAGCCACTTCTTTCTTTAATCTGGTTGGCGATCCACTGACAGCGAAAGTAGCTCTTGAGCAATGGGATAATGTGGTGCAGGGAAACAATCTACTTACCAAGGAAGATTACGGCCTAGCAATTGAAGATATTAAGGATTTAACAAGAAGGGGAGTAGACAACCTGATGTTAAACGAAAAAAGAGCTGACGAATTAGTTTCCTTACTGCAAGAATACACGCCAGATGGCGAAACCTGCGATTTAAATGTGTTTGCGCCCCAGCATTTGGTCAGAGCTAAACACCTCTTAGAAAAGGAATTGCCCAAAGATAAAGCGGCTTGGCTGCGTCCAGAATACCAACAGCAAGCTAATCAGCTTTTGTCGCTAGACACCCAGATATTGGCTCATTTAGATAATTTGCAATCAACTCTTAGGGGTGTCAGTAAAAAGAAAAGAGAATCTGCACAACAAGATAGACTAAATCTCTTCCAAAAGGCGCTAGAGGAAAGCCGATATCAAGAAGTATTGGTTGTAGCACATAGTCTAGAAAAATCCATAGATATGAGCAATTTAAACCTAAATGATTTTTCTATTTATGATCTCCGGCTAATAGCCGGTCTCTTAGAAAACAAGGCGGCCGAAATGGAAAACGGCCGAACAGGGGCTTCCGACCAAGAAGAGCGCCACCTGGCCCATATAAAAATCAGCGAAATCAGAAGCAATCTGGAGGCTCTGGAAAGCCTGATCAACTCCCGCTGCTTGGATATAGCGGCCAAACAGTGGGCAGAACAAGAAAGACAAGAGCGCTTAAATAATCTGCCCCAACATCTAGAGTTTGGCGGACCAAAAGATCCGGAGGGCAAGATGTTTTGGCAGAATTTTCACAGAATCAAACATCCTGATGCTGCCCAGCGCTTTTTGGAGCTGACCATGGTGATCTCGCCCAACGAGAAGTGGCCAGATATTGCCGCCATGGTGGAAGACCAAGAAATACTCAAAGCAGCTTTAACCAATCTGATGCAATTTAGCTATCAGGTAGGGGATATCGACAGAGGCAAATACAGCGCCGACTTACTGCTTGAAAGTATCGACAACACCGCTGAAGTCGACCAGCTGGTCGAACAAATAGACGAATGCGTGGAACAAGCCATGGGCTATCTGCTTATCAACCAACAGGTAGATAAATTTATTAGACTGACAAGACAGAAGTCTGATATCTTTTTGCCAGAAGCTATGGATCAGGTATTACATTGCCTAACGCGCAAAGAATTTACCACCAATCTAAGAACAGATGAAATGTTGGCTGAACTGCTGACTTACTTCTATGCCCATAAAGAAGCCTTTATCCGGCACTATCAGCTGCACGAACAGAAAAAAGAGGAGCGAAGTCTTAGATTGAAAGACATAGATACATTTGGGGCAGATGACGATAAGTATTACAAACATGCCTTCCGAGAATTTCAGCAAAATATAAACCGGCTTTATGCAAAACTTGCCAAATAAATGAAAAACATATAGGCTACAAAACAGGTAACAGGCTACGGGCAACAGGTAATGGGAACAGTAATTTGCAGCTATAGTCCGTAACCCGTGGCCAGTAACCCGTAACCCTTAATATTTCTTGCTTGGTTCTTTAAAAAGCCTGTCTGCCTAGCCACCGACCACTTATCTTATCCTCCCTTTGGTCGGAGATAATAAGCGCCATGGCTTCACCTCTCGTTTGGTTGTTATAAACCACAGCGGACAGAGAAAGAGGTGTAGTCAAATGCGCACAAAAGGCTAAAAAAAGGCCAGAAGGCACCGCTGCCCCTATCGCAGACCCTCCTTGGTGATAGGACGAGCGGCGCGCAGAAGGGTTTTGGGAAAACTATGGTAAGGGCTTACCTTCGTCGAAGGACCCTATAACCAGTTAGTACCCAAAACAGCGATCTGCTGGAACCGAGCAAGATGCGCCCCTTGGGGGCATAAAAGAAAAAGGGAGGAAAGAAACAATGGGCGAGGAAGGAAATGTTTTATTGCAAAAAGCCCCGGAGAGTGAAGTCGGTTATCTCTGGGGCAACTCTTTACCCTATATTACTTCGTACAAGATACATTGTGCAAAGTAAGGTAGCTAATTGTTGTTATTCTATCCCCCGCTACCTGTTGCCCGTGGCCTGTAACCCCTGGGACTGCCCCAGCAAAGTGTGGGAAATGTAGCCGAATAAGGCTACAATAAGCCCATAACCCGCACTTTCATGACTCGCAAACAAAATGCACCACCTTGTCCCCATTGCGGAGGAATGGATGTTCA
>Ga0265297_10003693_pt1 | contig 27025 bp, 27 predicted proteins | sample Munlanlwell13791_FD_192502 | JGI IMG/M metagenome (GOLD analysis project Ga0265297, IMG submission 192502) | Leachate microbial communities from a municipal landfill in Southern Ontario, Canada - Leachate well 137-91 | ecosystem: Engineered > Solid waste > Landfill > Unclassified | place...
ACTCTTCTGTTAACATTCTTCTACCGCTACATGAAGCCAGTCATTGATCGCGGTTACCTCTATATCGGCCAACCGCCGTTGTACCAACTTAAAATGGGCAAGGATATTCGCTGGGTCTATTCTGACGAAGAAAAGGACAAGGCCATGGCAGAAATGCAAGCCGAGGCCGCCAAGAAGAAAGAAGCCAAGAAATCAAAAGCCGAAACCCCTATTGAAGATGGCGAACCGGTCGCGGAAACTGCCGAGATTGTCGAAGAGGCAGAAACGGCTGTTCGTGGCATTTCGATTCAGCGGTACAAGGGTCTTGGAGAAATGAACCCCAACCAACTCTGGGAAACCACCATGGACCCCGCCAATCGTATCCTGCACCGTGTCACTGTTGACGAGGGGATGCAGGCGGATGAGATTTTCTCAACCCTGATGGGGGATGATGTTGCCCCACGCAAAAAATTCATCGAAGACAACGCTCAGTTTGTTCAAAATCTTGATGTCTAGACCCAAGTGGGAATCCCAAAATCCTCGCCCCCTCCCGCTTTCGCTCAAGCGGGGTTTTTGTAGTATTATGGTCGGGTAGTATCTGGGAGGATACTGAGGGGGTTGAGGGGTTTTATGTAGGTTAAGGAAACACTGGGCAACATGAGCAGCCAACTTGCTTGGATTACAGTTGATTTGAAAGCGATTGATTTTAATATCAAGCAGTTTCGTCGCCTCATAAATCCCGAAACTAAAATTATGGCAATTGTGAAAGCCAATGCTTATGGGCATGGGCTTTTTGAAGTTGCTAGACAATCGCTTAAATCCGGTGCCGATTATTTAGGTGTAATTAGTGCTGAAGAAGCCTTACTTTTACGGAAACATGGCATTCTCCAGCCAATTTTAGTTTTAGGGGCAGTTACCAAAGATGAGGTCGCTCCGTTAATTCGAAACAAGGTCGCGCTGAGTCTTTATAGCGAAGAGTCTTATCGGATGGTTGCTCGGATTGCCGACATTATCAATCGTAAAGCGATTGTTCATATTAAGGTCGATACCGGCATCAATCGAATTGGCTTTGCGAATCTCGATACTGCTCTACGAATTATTAAATTGGTTGATAGTAAACATCGCCAATTCGATCTTGAGGGGATATATTCGCACCTCGCCAGTGTCGAAGAGATGAATCAAAGTTACACCAAAGACCAAATCTTAATTTTCGAACGACTATTAGCTAAGATCGAAAAAGCTGATATTACCATCCCGATCGTTTCCCTTGCTGCTTCATCGGCTGCTATTATGCTCCCAGAAAGTCGGTTTAATTGTGTTCGGGTTGGAATTTCGTTGTATGGTATTTGGGCTTCTCGCGGCATTGAGTTGTGGGCAAAACGGAATAAAAAAACTCGTGGTTTCAAACTCAAGCCAGCTCTCGCTTACAAAACCAAACTGGTGCATATCAAGCGGGTTAAGGCCGGCAGTTACATTGGTTATGGCTGTAGTTATCAAGCTAAATCCGCTATGACTATTGGTGTTATTCCGGTTGGCTATGCCGAAGGTATCCCGCGTCATTTAAGCAATATGGGGTTTGCCCTGCTTAAAGGCGCTGTGGTGCCATTTGTAGGGCGAGTTTGTATGAATATGACGATTTTAGATATCAGTAAACGCCCACGGGCTAAAGTTGGCGACGAGGTTGTCTTGATCGGTAAGAGTATCAATAAGGAAATTACCGCCACCGATATAGCGGATTGGGCTGGCACGATCAATTATGAAATTATTTCACGCATACCAGAGCATATTGAAAGAATTTATAAACCATGAACGAAACTCGCACCAAATTCATTTTTGTAACTGGCGGCGTACTGTCTGGCCTTGGCAAAGGCATTGTTGCCGCCAGTATTGGTAACATTATGAAGGCGCGTGGTCATAAGGTTTTCATGCAGAAGCTCGATCAGTACATCAACTATGATGCTGGCACCTTAAACCCCGGTGAACATGGTGAAGTCTTTGTGACCGACGATGGAGCGGAAACCGATTTAGATCTTGGTCACTATGAAAGATTCATTGACGAGAACTTAACCCAGGACTCTTCGATTATGACTGGTCGGATTTACAGCGATGTTATCGCCCGTGAACGGCACGGTGACTATCTCGGCAAAACCGTGCAGGTTATCCCGCATCTGACCAATGTGGTGAAAGAGTTTATTATCAACGGCGCCAAAAAGGTTAGTGCTGATATCGCCATCGTTGAGGTCGGTGGTACGGTTGGCGATCACGAAGGCTTTCACTTTTTGGAAGCAATTCGCGAGATGCGCTACGACTTAGGTGCTGATAATGTTATGTATTGCCATGTGGTCTTTATGCCGTATCTTGGTGCCAGTAAAGAGGTCAAAAGTAAGCCAGCTCAAAATAGTATTCGGGAATTGCAGGGGATTGGGATTACTCCTGACGCAATTTTCTGTCGTGCCGAACACTCGATTCCTCAAAGCTGTTTAGACAAGGTCGCTCGCTCAGCCAATTTGCCCTCCGCCCATGTCATTCCCCTCCAAACTGCCAGCACGGTTTATGAAGTACCGCTGACCTTGGAAAATTTTGGGATTGGCAAGGTAGTTGAAGAGAGTCTCAAGCTAAATCTAGTTGAGCCCAATTTGGCTGAATGGCGGGAACTGGTTGGGAAGATCAAATCTGAAAAGCGTAAACTCAATATCGGTATTGTAGCCAAATATACCACCATGGAAGACACCTATATCTGTGTCTTTGAAGCTCTCCGCGCTGCCGGTTGGTATCACAATGTTGATGTCAATTTAAAATGGATCGATGCTGAAGAGTTAGGCAGCCCCACTGCTAATATCTCGGAATTAATGACTGGCTGTGATGGCTATGTCGTTCCCGGCGGATTTGGTATTCGTGGTATCGAAGGCAAAATTCGCGCTGTTCAATATGCTCGCGAGAATCAAGTCCCTTATCTCGGTCTGTGTCTCGGCATGCAAATTGCCGTCATTGAGTACGCTCGCAATGTTCTGGGTTGGCACGATGCCCATAGTACTGAGTTCGATGAAAACACCCAACACCCAGTAATTCATATTATGGAATATCAGAAAACCATTGCTGATAAAGGCGGCACTATGCGTCTGGGCGCTTATCCAGCTAGACTGCGACCAGGCTCTCATGCTCACACTGCCTACGGTCAAGCCGAAATCTCTGAGCGCCATCGACATCGTTATGAGTTTAACAACACTTACCGAACCGTATTTGAACAGGCTGGCATGCTCTTATCCGGTATCTCACCCAGCAATGAATTAGTGGAAATTGTTGAGCTAAAAGACCATCCCTGGTTTATTGCTTCACAATTCCATCCCGAATTCAAATCCCGTCCCAATCGTCCCCATCCACTCTTTCGCGACTTTGTTGGTGCGACCATCAGAGTTAGTTCGCTCTTAGACGGGGTTGTTGATCAACGCGAACCCCAACCACTGGTCGGACTATGAGTTTGATGCTGGGCAAATTATCTTGACCTGGATTATAAAACTAGATTACAATTAGCCTTCCGTTCCTTAATAAACTGTAAGTAGTTTCAGGGAACGAGATTATATTAGGAGGTCGACATGTCGACCAAGCGTCTTGCAGTGTCTACTCTCTGGCTGGCTATCGGAGGGATGTTTGGAGCGGCTTTGCTGTGGTGGCCGTGGTTCACCACCGTTCATTCAGCCTGGTGGATTGTCGCACTACTGGTAATCGCGTTCGCCTTCAATGCTTCCCCTAACTGGTGGGCCAACACCTCCGGCTTTGTCTACTTCGTGGCCTGCTGGATTATCGGTGGCGCCACCGTCTGGGTCTGGGGCATTGGCAGCGAGTGGCTGTCCATCACCTCACCGGGTGACCCATGGCTCGAGCTATTAGCTTTCCCACTTATCGGCCTCATAGCAGCGGGGTGGATACTGGCAGATTACTACCTGCCGCTCGAATTCTATTACAACCCAGAGCAATTTGGGTCTCAGTGTAGGCGCGACCACCAGATGCTCTGGAGGAGCACTCTGCTGGAATCGGTAGTGGTAAAAGTGATGACTGGCATAATCGTTCTCGTCTGGGCAACTCTGCTAACTCCCTTGAACCACTTTATCCAGTCCAGCACAGCTGATCGCGTTCTCTACGCATTGTTGTTTGCCTGGGTGATGGTTTGGCTGGGTAAGCTAGCTGCCACTCTCAAGGCCAGGGCTAATCCAGTGTCAGACACCCTGCTGCGTCCTGAATACAGCGATGCATTAAAGACGGGTGAGCGCTGGGATAGGGCAATTCAGCGGATACCCCACAACGAGCTGTATCAACCACCCTCGACACGATCGTAGAAACCGATGTTCCTTAAACCGCCAGGAGGAGATGTTAAGACATTCTCCATAATTGGGTTATAACCCCATCCTGTGCGGTTTTTTCGTGTCTAAAAAATCGCCTCTCGGCGACTTCTTAAAAACTTATTTGGTCTAAGATCCAGCTACTTTTTGTCTTGCGGTATCACGCTAATATAAGTGGCGGTCGAATGTCCTGTGCCATTTTGCCGTACTCGCTTAACCTGAAAATCAACCTTCCCAACTACCTTGGCAAAAATCGTGTGATCTTTACCCATTAAGGTGTTTGCCCCAGCCCGATACTTTTGACCCCGTTGGCGCACGATAATATCTCCCGCTTTCGCGTATTGGTTGCCGTAGATTTTGACCCCGAGCATTTTCGGCTTGGAATCCTTTAGGTTTTTGGCTGTTCCCGCAGCCTTTACATGTGCCATAGGTGTAAATGATTACTCGGATAGACTACCCCAGTTATCAGGTCTAGTCAATAAGTAAGGCATGAGCTTTTTTTAGTAACCTTTTATAGTCAACCTCATCCTGTAGGAGGATAATGCCAGATCGCTCCTTAGTATTTTTCATAGTATTAGCTATTCCCTTGTCGGCTGTAATGAAAAACACATTACTTGGGCTTATTTCGAATGTAGCGGAAGCTTGTAGATAATCAATCATATTGAGACAGTCGTTGGACTGCAAATGAACAATCCTTTTACTGGCATTCTTTCTGAATAAACCAACCAATGCTCGTGGTCCTCCACCAAAATTCAGAAACCTGACCCCGTTGGTACATTGGTTGATAAATAATCTGTCTAGTTGACCGGCGGCAACCGTAGCAGTAATTCCCTTATCAGTTATGAGTTTCGATATGGTTTCGGCGATGACGAGGTTGTTAACTATAAAGACAAAATCCGGAATAGTATTTAATACATCGAAGGTGGCTTGTGCTAATCTGTAATGTTTGTCGGTGCGCGATAATAGGGCTATCAAAAAACAAGCATCAGGGAACACTGCTAATTTGTAATTACTTTTTGTCATTTTTTCTCCAGTACGAAAATCTCTCTCAACACAAACGCATCCGGGCGGGAATACAGTAAGCCTCCACGATGAGTTGCTAAAGCCTCTTTCTTAGATACTTCTTCCGGCAAAAACCGCTTTGGCGTAAAACCAAGCTCCTTCACCCGCTCCAGCACATTCATATATAACAGCCCCTCGTTAGTTTTTAGTACCGGCAATACCATTCCTACCTGATGGATTTTGCTGTAATTTTTAGCCAAATTCTCAAAAAATCCGACATAAAGTTTTTCTAACTCAACTGCTAAGGTTTTGCCGTGATGCAATAAAATCGGACCTCTCTGCGGCGGACCCAGGTATGGTTCGGTCACAATACAAACATCACCCAAGTTCGCTTTTGCCCAACGGGACTTCGTTGCATCTGCCAACCGAATCCGGCCCGTCAGCTTGCTGGCTTTGATTTTTTCATGTCCCAATTTCGGTGCTGCGGCATTGTAGGTCTTGATCAACCAGTTTAGGTTCTCAGTGGTGGACTTTACTGCGTCTTCATCGATATCCGAACCTAGTACATCTAGCCCCAAGAGCAGTGATTCCTGCAAAATAATTCCGCTGCCACAGAACGGATCAAAGATTTGGTTGTGTTCGGTATTTCGTGCCAGATTCACCATGATCTGAGCCAACTTAGGCGGCAACATACCAGACTTAGGGTTGGGACTGGGTTTTTCCATATCCCGCTTGGCATAGCTTTGGAAATCTTGTACCGTCCGGGTTCGCCCAATTTTAAAATTCTTATCTTGCTTAATAATGACGATTTCCGCGCCAGTTTCCACCAGCTTGTTATTTGCCACCATAACCGAAGAGAGTTCGAAGTTCTTTTCGTCAACATACCTAATGCTGTAATTTGATTTGAATCGGCGCTTGATCTGATAGGCAAAATTCCGTAGCCAGTTAATTTCTGAATAAACCAAATGGGCTGTGGAGTAGACCGAGAACCCAAAATTAATCTTACTTTGGCTCTGAGCAAAATATTTCTCGATCAGACTTTCTGGCGTTAGTACTCGACTCACCTGGAAGATCGTCCCGTCGAATTCATCCACAATTTCGATAATCTTGATCGTCCCACCCAAAATTCGCTGGAGCTTCATCAGCTTTGGATCAGTGAGTTTTAAGGGGATTATCAAAATATCCTCGCCAATGCGGGTGTATGTGCCTTTGGGGATTTTCTCAACTTCCAGCACATTTAGGATTTCGAGAAAGCTCATCAGCGGATGAGACCCCAGCAAAAATGCATATTTGGTCAATTCCATAAGTCAGAAAAGTCAGTCGTAGTATAGCTTTTTTTCCAGTTAACTGCAATCTAGAAAATCAGATAGAATAAGGAGGTGGCCCCGTAGAGAAATTTAGATGCCATTGGTCTGATATTTTCTTGAATCAGGTGAAAACGGGGCAAATAGCGCACTAATATTAATGTCTTTTGGTTGGCTGACCAACGGCATTGGAAATATCAATCTAAATTCTTCTACGGGGTGGTAAAGACTATCCAACAGCTTATTGAGGCAGAAGCCAAGCGTCAGCAGGAGACTCTGTCTCTGATCGCCTCTGAAAACATTGCCAGCCGGGCCGTTCGGGAAGCGGTTGGCTCGGTTTTGATGAACAAGTACTCTGAAGGATATCCTACTAAACGCTACTATGGTGGCAATGAGATCGCTGATGAGGTGGAAGAACGGGCAATCGAATTGGCTAAAAAGCTCTTTCATGCCGAACATGCCAATGTTCAGCCCTATTCTGGTTCTCCGGCCAATTTTGCCATTTATACTGCTTTGGCTAATTTTGGCGATACGATCATGGGGATGAGTTTGGCACACGGTGGTCATTTGACTCACGGTCATAAGGTTAGTTTGACCGGTAAGGCCTATAAATTCATTCAGTACGGCGTCGACTCGTCTACTGGGTTACTTAACTATGACGAAATCGAAACCATGGCAAAGATTTTCAAGCCAAAGATCATTGTCTGTGGTGCCACTGCCTACCCCAGGGAAATTGATTTTGTTCGCTTTGCCAGGATCGCCAAGCAAGTTGGAGCCTATCTTTTGGCTGACATCTCTCATATTGCAGGCCTTGTCGCCGGTGGTGTTCATCCTGCGCCCTTTCCCCACGCCGATGTGGTCATGACTACTACCCATAAAACGCTTCGTGGTCCCAGGGGAGCTATTATTATGTGCAAAAAACCATTAGCTAGTTTGATTGATAAAGCCATCTTCCCCGGACTTCAAGGCGGTCCCCACGACAACATTACTGCTGCTAAAGCAATTTGTCTGGAAGAGGCTCTGAGACCGGAATTTAAAAAATACGCTCGCCAGATTATCGATAATGCTCACGCTCTGGCTGCTAACTTAACCCAATTCGGTTTTAGGTTAGTCAGTGGCGGAACGGATAATCACTTAATGTTGATGGACTTGAGTAATAAAAAAATCACTGGGATGGAAGCCGAACAAGCATTGGAAAAAGTCGGGATTATCGTGAATAAGAACATGATTCCCGGCGACCTCCGCAGTCCCTTCGACCCCTCTGGTATCCGATTAGGGGTGGCCTCCATCACTACTCGCGGGATGACCGAGCCGGAAATGGGGGAGTTAGCTGCTATTATCGGCAATGTACTTGCCAACCCAACCGGCAAAAGCGTATTATCACAAGCGAAAAAGCGGGTATCAGAACTGTGCCAAAAATTCCCCGTCCCTAATTAAAAATTACGAAATCGCAAACTAACGAAGTGTTCGCGATTTCGAGAGGAGGAATGACGAGATTTAATAGCCACCCCGAGCCTGTCGAGGGGAGCGCGTCAGATTGAGTCAATTCCGACATGGCCGAGTGGTGGAATGGTATACACGCACGACTCAAAATCGTGTGGGGCAACCCTTGAGAGTTCGAGTCTCTCCTCGGCCACCAGCCAACAACCAGGTCTCCTGGTTGTTTTCGTACCAATGGTACAATAGGTGTATGTATAGAAAATACCTCGTTCTGGCGGTGGTTGGAATGGTGACCATGATGGCTTTGGGTGGATGTGCTGCTAAATCGAACCCAACCCCCCCCACCTCGCAGAATTCAGCCGTAGTTGATCCTAAGTGGGAGGCCCTAGCCAAAGCTCTCACTCAGGCTAAGGCTAAATTTTATGGCGCAACTTGGTGCAGTCATTGTCAGGATCAAAAAGCCATGTTCGGTGCCGCTTTTGAGTATGTGCCTTATATTGAATGTGCTCCTGACCCAAATAATCCCTATCGACAGGCCGAGGTCTGTAAAGCTGCCAATATTGAAGCCTATCCTACCTGGGTTTTTGACACCGGTATCAAGGTGATGAATGTGATGACATTTGATGAGCTCGCTAGTCAGATCGGTTGGACATATAACATTGGTCCATCCACTAATTAATTTCTATGCCATGGCTACTTCTTGGTTAACACCGGCACTTGAACTGATCAGGTTTCTCGGCTGGTGGGGCTACGAAATTCCCAAACGCCTACTCCTGCTCGGTTGGCAATTTTTTTTAGTTGCCGATGATAATCTCCGATTACTGTCTAATCTCAAACTTTGGCTGTTATTTGAACCAATGTTTGGTGATTATGATTGGAAGGGGCATCTAGTCGGGTTTGTTCTGCGCGGTGTCATGACTTTAGCCAGTATCATAGTTTATTTAGCTCTACTTGGGGTCACTATCGTTCTTCCGCTAGCTTGGTATATCTTAACCATCGCTATGCTAGTAGCGATTTTCTAATCCATGGCTAAACTAGCTCAATCACCAGTTTGCGATATAGTCTGGCCGTCCCGCTCCTGGGTCTATTGGCTGAAGTTCAGCCGACTGGTTTGGAGTTTGCTAACCCTTATCACTGCCATGTTTGTTGCGATTGAGCTGTGGTATCAATGGTTCAACGGCAGTCTGGCTACTAATGCTCTTCTGACTAACCCTTGGCTAGGTCTCTTGGTTTGGATTTGGATTATCTGGCTCTATTGGGGTGATCGGCTGAAAGGACGCAAACCTCATCTGAATCCCGGATGCCAATATTTCAGTTATTTTAGCTACCATGGTCAGCATATTTTTTGGCAGGCATTATTAAACTTTTATCGCAGTCGTAACGCCAATCTAACTTCGATTCACCTTCTTACCGCGCTCTTACCACACCCTGGCACTCGGATCGTGTTAGTTAGGCTGGGCATCACCGGAGATGAGCTGTTGCGCTCGATTGGCAATGAGAATCTGCCAGTTGAGGCATTTATGCAAGCCGCTACCGACCTAGCTGTCACTGAACACTCACACATTTCCTGGGATGATATGTTGCGTGGCTTGATTCAAGTCTCTCCTGGTATTAATCAACTTCTATCTGATGACAAGATCACGGTCGATGAAGCCGTTGGCGTAGTGAATTGGACGAGAGACGAATTGTATCGCAAGTCTGCTACGCGCTTTCAATTTCATAGTGGGCTGCAAGAGTTAGTCCGGCCAAAGCGTAATCTTAATAAGACTTGGACCGCTCGTCCCACTCCAGTTTTGGATATGTATAGTCAAAACCTGACTGATTTAGCCAAGGTTGGGATGTTAGTTTCGGCCAAAGTCAGAACTAAGGAGGTGGAGGAGGCAATTCGAATTTTATCTCGTAATGAGCATAATAATTTAGTTTTAGCTGGAGAGGCAGGCGTTGGAAAAACCTCAGTAGTGGGTGATATTGCTTTGCGTATCATCCAAGGCCACATTCCAGCGTTGGACGATTTCAAACTCGTTGCGCTTGATATCGGCGCCATGATTGCTGCCAAAACCGGTTTCGACAAGCTGTTCTCCTCCGCCTTGTCTGAGGCCGCCAATTCTGGCAATACGATTTTATTCATTGGCAATATCGATCAATTGAGTAAATCCAAAACTGCCGCCGGGTTTGATATTGCCGCCGTCTTGATTAGCGCTTTGGATAAACCTGGTCTACAAATCATTGCGACTTCGGACCCAATTAACTACAAGAAATATATTGAAAATAACGACACTCTCAGTCAAAAGTTCGCTCGGCTGAATATTGACGAACTAGATACTCAACGCGCCATTCTGGTACTAGAAGATTTGAGTTATAAAATCGAAAGTCGTCAAAGAGTCTTAATTACCCTAGCAGCAGTTAAGGCAGCCGTCACTCTATCGCAAAAGCTGATTCACACCGGTAAACTGCCAGACAAGGCATTGGATCTTTTAGATGAAGCCAGCGTCTTAGTATCGCGTCAGGGCGCTCGGCTGGTTGGCGCAGCTGATGTGGAAAAGGTGGTTAGTAGTAAAACCAATGTTCCGGTTGGAGAGATTAGTGCCAAAGAGCGAACCAAACTCAGCGAACTAGAAGCCAAGATCCATGGTCGTATCATTGGTCAAAACGAGGCAGTAGTTGCCGTTGTCCAAGCCCTAAAGCGGGCTCGGATGGAGGTCTCTGCTAGTACTCGGCGTCCCATCGGCAATTTTCTCTTCCTCGGTCCGACCGGTGTTGGTAAAACGGAGTTGGCCAAAAGCCTCGCTTGGGCCTATTTTGGCGACGACACCAAAATGATCCGACTAGACATGAGCGAATTTCAATCAGCTAACTCGATTTCTCGACTACTAGGTGCACCTGTCACTGCCGGCGATGTCGCGCTTTCGGGTGGCAGCTTTACCGAAGCGGTTAAGGCCCTGCCATTCGCAGTAGTTTTGCTTGATGAAATCGAAAAAGCTCACCCCGATATTCTCAATGTCTTTCTCCAAGTATTTGACGAGGGTCGCCTAACGGATAATCTCGGTCATACCATTGACTTCACTCATACGATCATTATCGCCACCAGTAACGCCCAGGCTCGATTTATTGAGGAAGCGGTTAGAACTAACCAGCCCTATGATACTATTACCACCCAGATGCGAGAACTATTGGTTCAAGAAAGTTTCAAGCCAGAGTTTATTAACCGGTTTGATGGCGTGATTGTGTTTAAACCCCTAACTCCAGAACAGATCTTGGCCATCGCCAAGCTTAAGATTGCTAAATTACGAGAACATCTCGCTACTACCAAGCAGCTTGAACTGCTAGTAGACGACAGTGCCGTCGCCTTGCTGGCCGAGCAGGGATATGACCCAGCCTTTGGCGCCCGACCGCTCGAACGACTGATCCGCGATAAGATCGAAACAAAAGTTGCCAATGTTCTTTTGGCAAACCCGAAAGTTAAGTCAATTTCAATTAGCGCTACTGACTTGCTGAACTAAATCGCTACAATAAAGGAGCGATGTACACTCTTCCAACTCAACCCCAACCCAATTGGCTGAAACCTACTCCTTCTCTCCCTCGTCGGAAGAATGTTTTTGTTGAACTAATTAAATTCTTAAGCCTATTTATCTTCTTTTTTGTCATTCTCACACTAGTGGTAATGGGGCCTACTCTCTACGCCAAAATATCATATCTCTGGACTGCTCCAACCAATAATTACTCTGACAAATACGATCTCCCAGTTGCTACTACTAACCCAGGAGACGACTTGTCAGAACTAGCGGGTTTATTAGGACAATCTGCCCCCACTTACGCTCAGGACACCATTGTCATTCCTAAGATCAATGTCGAGGCACCCATCCTCTACCTCACCACCACTGATAACCAACAAATCCTGGAGGCGATTAAAAATGGTGTTGGTCATTATCAGGGGACTGCCCTCCCTGGTCATGTTGGTAATGTCTTTCTGACTGGACATAGCTCCTACTATTGGTGGAGCAAGGGAAAGTATAACCAAGTTTTTGCTTTACTAGATCGATTGTCAGCGGGGGATTTGGTCTATGTTTACGCCAAGGGGGAACGCTATATCTACCGGGTCACTAAGAGTTTTGTCGTCAAACCTAGTCAGGTTGAGGTACTTGCGCCCACTAATCAAGCCATTCTTACTTTAATGACTTGTACGCCAGTCGGGACTAATCTAAAACGGTTAATTGTTCAAGCAGATTTAATCGGCCGCCCTGGCATTTTGGGTGGCGACTTCACTGATTTTACTGGTCTGCCAAAACCCCCTACTATTCTGCCGCTGTACTAGAACTATCCCGCCACTATCCCAGCTGCCGGGTTACTCCAAAAATTAGTCAGCCCACCGAAGATATTGGTGTCATTGCCGCGCAGCACCCACTCGGTTAGCGTACCGCCCGATAGTATCCAAAGTCGCTTAGAATCTCCATTCCAAAAGACGATATTGCTGGCAATATCGCTAATTTTATATACATTGTTCCCCGATGTATCGCTGACATATAGGACACCACCACTGCTTATTAGCAGTGTCTCGCCGGTTTTGCCCAATAATTTTGCCGCCTTATCAAATCGATGTAACCCCACATCAACCTTATCTTTAAAATCATAACCCACTAAATTATTAGCGATCGTATAAAACATCTTCGGTTTTTGATTGTGATGCTCATACCACACCTCGCCAATCCCACTAGCAACTTTGTGCCAACTTGGGGATGCCAGCTCATTCTTCGAATCCGTCTTTTCCCACAACCATAATCCGGCTGCACTATTATGGGCGACCAGAATATTTCTTTCATCGTTTGTAAAAATAATGTCGTACGACTTTGCTACTGGCAAATCAGTCATCCAGACTTCGCCCAGCTTATCATCAGATATATTTCCGTCACGCATCATCTGAAATCCGCCATCCGTCCCGCGCACCACATAGTACAACTTGCCATTCTGATAACTCGCCCCCAAGATATTTTTGGCATACTGATTAACTCGATTTAGGTTCATATCGGCGATATATAAAGCTGTACCAACCATTCCCATGAATCGGTCGTTATCTATCCAGGTTAATTTGTCGGCCGGGATCTGGTTCAGCGGCGCGCCAAACAGCTGTCCACGATATCCCTCCTGAAAATCCGCTGCCACCAACCACTTTCTGCCATTGGCGTTGACACCTAGTACCCAAGTATTGCCGCTCGACTTCTGCGCCAAATAGACATCAGTTGCCGCTGTTAGCACACTTTTTACATTGGCTGGCAGTCGATCAAATACTACCGCTCCGGGTTCATTACCAGTAGTTTTCATGATCTTTCGATCCTTACTGAAATACATGATTTCATTTCCCACTCCCAATACTCTAGTAATATTTTCAGCGACCACCTTAGTCTCCGGCTGTTCTAAGACAAGATCGAGGTTATGTTCTTCAGTGACTTGACTAGAAACGATCTCAACAGTCTTGGTAAATGGCTGATAGTGCTCCAATTCCAACTTGATCGTGTATGTCCCTGGCAGCATATTTCGCACTGTGATTGGTGTAGTTTTGCCGTATTTCTTGTCATCAATCAACACCCTAGCTCCGCTCGGCTTGGTAGTAATCGCCAACACCCCAGTTTTATGTAGTGACCAGTCTTGGAAGTTTAATCGGTAGCCAGTAGCGTAAAGCAGGGCATAGCTCGCCACCATCCCGAACACGATTACCGCGACACTATAGGCCAGCCAAGTCGGCCAATTCTTTTGGTATGACATATATCGTTTACAATGAGGAGTGCCGGGCGCTCCCGGCCTCTGGGGGTCTAATCTTTAGCTATCATAATCCAAGACCCTTTTCTAGCCAATTTTTCTCCTATGAAGATCGGAATTGACGCTACTGCCCTTGTCCACCCTCATCCTACCGGAGTTGAGGTGGTTACTCGTGATCTATTGAGATCTCTCCTGGCCCAAGATTACGACAATCACTATTTTCTCTATACCCCCGCTCCCTTGCCAGAGGTTTGGTTGAAATTCCCGCAAGTGACCAATCGGGTGCTCCCACCGAGATTTTTTTGGGTCTTAACCCGGCTTAGTCCGGCGCTAGTTCAGGACCATCTTGATCTGTTCTGGTCGCCTAGCAATCTACTCCCATTCCATTTGCCAAATAAAGTTCTAGCAACCATTCACGATCTCGCTGCTTTTTATTTTCCCCGAGCTTACTCTCTTCGGTCTCGACTCCTATCTTGGCTCACCACTCGTCGTGCCATCCAGTTTGCTACTAAAGTCCTAGTTGTTAGTCAGCAAACCAAAACCGACTTAGTCACCAAGTTTAAACTTGCACCAGAGCGAGTGGCAGTCATCCCCAACGCCCTACCTCAACTCCCAACCGCTGATCTATCCACCCCAGCTCAATTTAGTACTTATCTGTTAATGGTCGGTCGGGTTGAAGCTCGCAAAAATCCTCTTACCGCCATCAAGGCGTTTGCGTTAATTGCTCAACAGTACCCTAAGCTGCAATTAGTTTTTGCGGGTGGATTTGGTTTTCAATCGGATGATATTAAACAACTAGTTGAAGAAGTAGGATTATCACATCGCATTCATTTCTTGGGTTTTGTTGATGCAAATATATTGGCCAATTTATATATTCATGCCACTGCCGTTCTCTTTCCTTCGCTTTATGAAGGTTTTGGACTGCCAGTGTTAGAAGCCTTCCATTACGGCATTCCAGTAATCGCCTCTACTGCTCCCGCCGTGGCTGAAGTAGCCGGGGATGGGGCGATCTTGGTTGACCCGACTGACGCTATCGGACTATCACAGGCTATAGTTAAGCTATTAGAAGAACCCGAACTCAGAGCTCATCTGATCGAACAGGGAACGCACCGGCTTCAAGAGTACTCTTGGCAGCAATCAGCCGAAAAACTACTGATTATTATTAAATCACTATGACCCAACCTCGAATTGCGATCGTTCATGATTTTTTTCACACCTTCGGCGGTGCCGAGCGAGTTGTTTTAGCATTAAGTGAAATCTATCCCGACGCCCCGATTTACACTTTGCTTTATGACAAAAAACTTGATCCCTGGTTCGGTAATCGCAAGATCGTCACTTCGTATTTACAAAAATGGAGTTGGCTACCAACCAAATTTTTAATTCCGTTTTACGCCAAAGCCATCGAAAGTCTCGACTTCAACGATTTTGATGTAGTTATTTCTAGTTCTCACTCATTCGCAAAAAATATTCTTACTAACCCCAACACGATCCATCTCTCCTATGTCCATACTCCCATGCGTTACATCTGGGATGCTTGGCATAGTTATTTAAAAAATCAGAAAGTTATTTGGCCTGGGAAACTAATCGTTTCTAATATTCTGCACCATTTACGGATTTGGGATCGACTTGGGGCATCTCGGGTTGATTACTTTGTTGCCAACTCTAACTATGTTGCTGACCGCATTCGCAAATTTTACCGTCGCGGCTCGGTTGTTATTTATCCGCCAGTTGATACTGATAAAATTCAGCTTTCCACTGAGCAGCGGAGACACTTTATCGTCATCGCGCGCTTGAGCCAGTATAAACGGTTAGATTTGGTTATCCAGGCCTGCAATGAGCTGAGTTTACCATTGGTCGTAGTTGGCACTGGTGAAATGGAGACTAAGCTTAAAAAAATGGCCGGTCCCACCGTCACGATCACAGGCTGGATTAGTGATGAACAAAAAATTAAATACATTCAAGAAGCTCGCGCATTGATCTTTCCCGGCGAAGAGGACTTTGGGATCGTGCCGGTTGAGCTGCAAGCGGCTGGTAAGCCAGTTATTGCCTATGGCAAAGGTGGTTGTTTGGAAACAGTTGTCGATGGCAAGACTGGGTTATTTTTTCCCGAGCAAACAGTTGAAAGTTTAAAATCTGCGATTCGGGAGTTTATAGCCAGAGAAGGGGAGTTCGATCCAGTAGTCATCTCTCAACATGCTCAACAGTTTGGGCGAACACGGTTCCAGACCGAAATGAAACAATTGGTTGATAAATTAATTACTGAACATGGACGAGCGCAAAACAGCTGAGATCTTAGGTGTAAAAATCGATTGTCTCACTTTGCCACAAGCCTTGCGGCGGATTGTCGATTTGGTTCGCGGCCGGAAAAATTACTACATCGTAACGCCCAACCCAGAATTTGTAATGTACGCCAATGAACATACTTGGTTTAGGGATGGTATTAATCGCGCCGACATGGCTATTGCCGATGGGGTGGGATTACAGTGGGCGGCCAAATATCTCTCACTCCCGCTTACTCATATTCCGGTCCTGCGACAAATTCAGGAGTTCATTCAGTTAATTATTACCTTGCCCCTAACAGTACTAGCACCAAAATTTCTGAATGTTATTCCTGAGCGCCTAACTGGTGCTGATATGGTTTGGGAAATCGCCAAGCTTGCCTCCGAGCGAGATTATCGAATTTTTCTACTTGGTGCCGGACCGGGTGTCGCCTTGAAGGCTGCTCGAGTTATGCAGACACTTTATCCTCGACTTAATGTTGTCGAAGTGATGGTCGGTCCACCTCATGAATCTGAAGAAGAGGTCATCCGTCGCATTCAGCAAACCAACCCCCAAATTATTTTTCTAGCCTTTCCCGCAGAGAAGCAAATGAAGTGGATGCTGGAAGTGCTACCGCGTTTGACTGATATTATTGCGATTGGGATTGGCGGGGCACTCGATTTTGTGGCAGAGGCACCAGCCATATTCAACGCTGAGGCCGACAACAAACCGGCTCACCGTGCCCCAGAGTGGATGCGGCGAAGAGGGTTGGAGTGGTTATACCGCTACCTCACCCAACCTTGGCGCAAAAAACGCATTCAAACCGCCACGATTGACTTTATCAGGGCAGTGCGCGAATCTAAGCTTAATCTTAGCCACTAGCCATCCAGGAGACTGCTATGAATCAGGTTGAAGAGCTGTTTTGTTGCCTGCTCTTTGCTGTGGTCATGACTGCGCTAGCTATCTTCATCGGCGCCTCGCGCGGACATGGTCATCGGTCGTAATCCTCCCCGCCAGTTCGGCGGGGAGTTCCGTAATGGTAAAATGTATCTATGGAGGGAAAAGTTAGAGTTAGGTTTGCCCCAAGCCCGACTGGGCCATTACATATTGGGAGTGCCAGAACAGCACTCTTCAATTTTATTTACGCGCGTCAAAGTGGGGGAGTATTCGTATTGCGGTTCGAAGATACTGATCTTGCCCGCAGTCAAAAAGTTTTTGAAGAGAATATTTTAGGGGGGTTGGCTTGGCTTGGGTTTACCGCCGACGAAACTTATTATCAAAGCAAACGCGAAAATATCTATCGTTCGTATTTACAAAAATTGTCCGACAGGGGACTAACTTATGAAGCCGATGGGGGAGTCTATTTTAAACTTTCTCCCGACAGCCAGAAGATTATAGTCGATGATCTGGTTCGCGGTCAGGTCGAATTTGATAGTAAAGATTTTGATGATTTAGTGTTATTTAAAAAAGACGGTACTCCCACATTTCATTTCGCCAATGTCGTGGATGACATCGAGATGGGCATTACCCATGTTATTCGCGGAGAAGACCATCTCAGTAATACTCCCAAGCACATCATGCTCTATCACGCACTTGATGCCACGCCTCCACACTTTGCCCATATTCCAATGATTCTTAACGAAGATCGCAGCAAGATGAGCAAGCGAACCGGCAATGTTAATCTAGATGACTACCGACAAGCTGGCTATCTACCTGAAGCATTAATTAACTTTTTATCCCAACTTGGATGGTCTGATCCAAAGAATCGGGAGTTTCTTACTCTCGACGAAATCATTCAAGATTTTGACCTATCCCGAGTTCAGAAGGCCGGTGCAGTATTTAACATCAAGCATCTTAACCATCTCAATCATCACTATCTAATGGAAAAGTCGTTAGAAGACTATCTAAAATTGTCTGAGCCATATGTTGAACAATTCTCTGGTAACAAAGCTGTATTAAAGAACGCCTTACAGCTAGTCCAAGACCGAGCTTGCACCTTGGGCGAAATCCCCTCTTTGATCGATTTTTTCTTTACCTTGCCGGAGTACGACTCTCCCCTGCTGGTTTTTAAAAAGTCCAGTCCCGACCAAACTCTAAAAGGCCTCATGACCGCACTACATGTCCTGGAAGCTGTAGATGAGGGAGCGTGGCAGCTAGATAGGCTCCAGCAAATTCTGGACGCCTCATTGGCAGCTGAGGCGCTACAGCCAGGGGACTTATTTTGGCCAGTGCGAGTGGCTCTGTCTGGGCGTGATGCTAGTCCCAGCCCAGTAGAGCTATTGGACGCGCTAGGCAAAACTGAATCGATCGCCAGGCTAAAAATAGCAATTAATAAACTAGGGGACTGACCATGGCAAAAAGGAAAACTAGTCTCAGCGTCTTTGAAATCATTGCCGATAGTTCTTTAACTGGCGCCCCGCGTCATCTCCTGACTTTATTATCCGGGATTAACCGTCATAAATTTGTGATTAGCGTGGTTTGCCCACCCGGACCCCTGGTGGCCGAGATCAAGAAACTGAAATTTCCCGTTTTCCAGGTGCCAATGAGTGGGCGGGCTGATGTTAACGCTATTAACGCCATTAGGCGATTATTAAAAAAATATGATCCCGACATTGTTCACACCCATGGTCAACGAGCCGGTTTAGTTGGTCGCATGGCAGCCAAGGATTTACCAATCAAGCGAATCCACACCGAACATACCTACACTAATGAATTTCGGCTGACCAACCCATTGCTCCATTGGGGGCACCTTAATGCGATGAAAGTCCTGGACCGTTGGACTGATCGAGTAATTGCAGTCAGTCAGGCAGTTAAAAAGTTTATGATCGATGCTCAGATGACCAAGCCCGACAAGGTAGTAATGATCTATAACGGGATTAACTCTAAATCACTCAAAGTTGCCAATAGTGATATTGAGGCCTTTCGCAGCCAGTTCGCGATTAGTAAATCAGACATTGTTATTGGTACGGTCGGTTCTTTTAATCAGGCCAAGGACACCGCTACTTTAATTCACGCCTTTGCCCGAGTGGCTAGTAAATGGCCAACAGCTAAATTAGTTTTGATCGGCTCTGGTCCCTTGAAACGCGATCTTACCCATCAAGCCAAGCGATTACAGATTGAAGACAGGGTAGTCTTCACTGGTGCGGTGGATAATATTCTTCCCGCCATTAAAACCTTTAATCTGTTTGTCTTGCCGTCTCTATCTGAAGCCTTCGGCATTACCTTGCTGGAAGCCATGAAATCAGAAGTGCCGATCGTAGCTACTCGCGTGGGTGGCATTCCAGAAATCATTACTCATAAGCTGAATGGAATTTTAGTAGAACCAAAACAGCCTAAGAAACTTGCTGCTGCCATCCTTAATCTAATTAACGATAAAAAGCTGCAGCGCAAGCTAGTTGGCAACTATCCCGCTACCCTGAAAAAGTTTTCCGCCGATACTATGGTAAAACAAATTGAATCTGTCTATATTGGCTTATTCAAGTAGCTCTCCCGATTCTGGCTTGTCCAGGATCTTATAAAGCAGTACACTACCATCCGTTAATGGGGTGTAGTCCTGCTGGACAGTAGGATAAGGAAACAGACAGCGGTTATCTTATACTAAATTTGTTTCTTTTATTGGGGTGTAGCCAAGTGGTAAGGCAACGGGTTCTGGTCCCGTGATCCCTGGTCCGAATCCAGGCACCCCAGCCAACTAATACGACAACATAACCTAGTCTAGCCGGTGTTATACTCAGACCATGACGCCTTCAATTAAGCGTATGGTTCTGGCTCAATTTTTCAGGTGCCTGTTCTTCGGCGGCCCCATTGTGGTGCTATTTCTTTTAGACAAGGGATTAGAGCTACCCGAAATCTTGGCACTAAGCTCCGTTTTGTTGATTACAGGGATCATATTTGAAATACCGACTGGTGTGTTCGCTGATCGATACGGACGGAAGTGGAGTATGGTCGCGGGATCAGCTGCATCAGCGCTCGGCTATGGCCTGTGGCTGCTGGCGGACAATTTCTGGGGATTTGCCGGAGTGCATATAGTTTTTGGATTAGCGAATGCCTTTTGGTCTGGGGCTGATCAGGCTCTGATATACGATGAACTGAAGGCTATCGGTAAGCAAAATCTTGCGCAGAAGATATTCTCAAAGTATGACGCCGTTACATCGGCGGCATTTGCAGTTGCGGCGTTAGTTGGAGGATTTATGACTATACAGCACGATCTGGCACATTATTATCCAGTCTTTTATTTGACACTGGCTGCGTCGGTAGTTGGACTGGTGGTATTGTTGAGCATTCGAGAGAGTCATCCGACTGAGGAGGCGCGAGAAATTATCAGGCAGGACTCTAGCGCATTACTCCGTTTCGGGGTTGGCTTTAAACTGCTTCGGCGTAATGCCAAGCTTCTAAGGATTGTTGCATTTTCAGTATTAACCGTTTCTTTTGCACTCGGCGATCTGTCTCAGCCGTATTTTGTTCAGACTAACGTCCCGACGGTATGGTATGGACTGGAACTGGCATTAGCTACCGGATTAGGGGTACTGTTCAGTCTCTATGCCTATCGATTAGAAGAGTGGTTTGGTGTTGAGCGAGCAGTGTTAATTATTGCAGTAGTACCGGGTATATTTTGGTTGGTTATGTCGTTTATCTTTGGACCAGTTGGGGCTATCTTATTAGTGTTGTTGGGTGATGCTTGGGGTAGCTTCAGAAGTCCAATCCTGTCTGATTATCAAAATCGGCATATCACTGGGTCCCAGCGAGCCACCGTGTTGTCAACCTTCTCTTTGTTAAATAATGTTTATGTGGCGGTAATGCTACCGGTTGTCGGTTTGTTGGCTCAACATTCTCTACCACAGGCATTTCTGTTGATGGGAGGCCTGATACTTGTTGCCACAATGCTGTTTAGAATTAGAGACAAAGATTTGGTGGTGGCGAATTAATGACCGAAGATTAATCCAAAATTCGACTTTCAAGATGAAGAGTATAGAAAAAACCCATTTAGGCATCTACGGAGTTCTTGTGCGCGAGAATAAGATTTTAATGATTAAAAAGGCCCGAGGTCCATACACTGGTAAATTTGACTTACCTGGGGGTAAATTGGAACACGGCGAAAACTTAGAGGAGGGCTTACGACGGGAGTTGCAGGAAGAAACCGGAGTGACGGTACATTCTATAAAACTACTGACAAACTTAACTACTAGGTGCAGTTTTGAGTATGAAGGCGAAAATATTGATATGTACCAAGTAGGGTTAATCTATGAAATTACCGATGCCGACTTTTCAGCGCTACAGGAAAATCTGAATTTCGAAGATTCTTTAGGGGCAGCGTGGGTGGAGCTTGCTACTATCAATCCTGATCAGTTTTCCCCATTCGCTCAAGAGATAGTAAAGCTATGGAACACTTTGAACAAGAATCAAAACCAAGACTAATCTCAATTGCCGAGCATGGTTTGTTGGGCAGTAGTTTTTACTGGTCACGATATGCCGATTACAGCCTGACCAAGGAAGAACTGTTAGAAACTGGAATGATGGACGACCAGGTTTATGTTGCTCCGGAAATCGTGCCGGCTTTGACAGCAGTTAATGCCGAACTACAGAAACGCAATTGGCAACTTTATCTGCGGGAAGGCTACCGATCGCCAGAACTTTATAAATTGCTCTATCAAAAACGGGTTGAAAAGTTTGGTCAAGCCATGACCGACAAGTTGATGAATATCGATGATATGCCACACGCTTCTGGTCATGCGGTGGATGTGGGGATTTGGGATAGTCACCAAGAACAAGAAATTAGACTTCGTAAGCCCGATGACGGTCCCGAGTCGCTCATTTATGGATTTTACCAAGACGCCAACGATTTAGAGGGACAAAGGTGCCAAGAGTTACAGGAGTATCTGGTTGACCTAATGCAATCTCATGGTTTTGAACTCGGCAAGAAGAACGAGTTTTTTCATTTTAACTATCGTTCAGATAATGAAGATATTTAAGATAATCAGTCAAATAAAATATGACTATCCTGATCCTAGGGGGTAATAATCCCGATAACCAACCATGGGTTCACGGTCTTGGGCAAAGATTTTCCCAACATTTCCCTGATGTCTTGGTGCACGAATATAAACATTGGTCTAGTGACCAAGGCTCAATTGACATCGACCACGAGATAACCAGACTGCAAGCCACAGTCGGTAATCACGCGGTTGATATTGTCTTCGCTAAATCTGCCGGCACAATTGTCGCCCTTAGAGCGATCTTGGGTAATATTATTACCCCCAGTTATGTTGTGCTGGTCGGTACGCCGATTAGTTGGGCAGAAACGCACGGCATTGACCTACCAGCCTTACTTACTACTATCAAAATTCCCGTGTTATTTATTCAACATATTGCTGACCCGACCATCTCGGCTGATAATTTAAAACAACTGATCAACTCTCAGCCGCAATTAAAAGCTACTTTTCTCGAGTTGCCGGGCGACTCCCATTCCTATCCCGAACTCGATCAACTTGTGGCTGCTACTGTGGAGTTCACTAAACAGAACTAAAAACGCCCCAACCACAGTTGCTGTACTACTGTGGCTAGGGCTGGTTGGGTTTGGTTCAAGTGCCAAGGTTCACGATTGCCTGCCTGTCCACCTGAAAGTGTTTCAGCAGATCATTGATTTGACCCGTCACACCCAGAGTGAACCCTCTCTGAGTGAAATCGGTAGGGAATGGTCGACGATGGGTCGCGAAGTCCTGTAGTACGGCTGAACTCAGGATGTAGGGATTGCCGTTATACAGAACATGTAACGGTTTGTTAGTCGGGATATGACCCGACACTCCGTTACAGTCGCTCACTCTGGTAATCGAGATTAGATTCCAGTAGTGCCCCGCCACCGCCAACTCGCGAACGGCAGCTACAGCTTCTGCCGTTAACATACCGCTAGTCACGATCGTACCCATCGCTTCGTTGTGCTGATGGATCACTTCGTAACCAGTATGACGCTCTCCGCCATAGGTCCAGGGAATCGGAGCCTTGTGAAGACGGATGTAGGTGGGTGCGGCTCGCATGACTGCGCTACGCATTGCTAATACTAGATCCTCGGCAGTGGCCGGTTCTTCCACCGTTATTCCTGGCATACTGACCAAGCCACCGATCTGCCCACTCGACTGATGCGTGGGACCATTTTGTCCCCCCGACAATCCGCCTTGTACCGCCAGAAAGATGACTGGAGTCTGTGCCTGGGCCAACACATTGATTTGGTCCATGTGTCGGTAAACAAAGGCATCACCACAGAGAATCACGATCATGGCATCCCGACGAGTCTGTGCCAGGCCATGAGCGAACGCCGTCATATGCTGTTCTCGAATCCCGACATTGTAATAATGACAGCGAGTGAGACAGCATTTGCCGGTTTCATACACCAGAGACCTGATCGGATAATCGGCCGTGAGGACATACAAGCGAGTGTCGAGCTGTTTTTCCAGCTCCAACAGGATTGCATGCTCCGCATCGTAGATCGATCGGATGCCAGAGGTGGCCGGAATGTTCAGCTCTACGCTTGGACTAGTCAGTTCGGGCGCACCATTGGACACGGTGTGAATATCTTTGATGTCCAACGCCCGCAACGCCGTCTGTGCTTCCTCGAGACTGATTATTGGAGCGGATCGCATGGCGCTTGCCAAGTCAATGCTCCGTACGGTTTCTTGCTGAGACTTCGCTTCGGCTCCGTGGTAAACATGGAATCCGCAATAGTCGTCTTCGCAACCAGGTATGCCATAGCCTTTGATCGTCTTGGCGATGATACAGACCGGACCGTTAGACACCAGCGAGATAGCCATTTGATAGGCCTCCAGCACGCATCCTAGGTCGTGTCCATTCGCCAGAGTGATGACCTGCCAACCATACCCCTCCCAGATGGTCTGTAGATTGGCTGCTCTATCCGTTGCGGATGGTCTGGTGGAAAGTTGTCCGCCGTTGGCATCGATCACGCAGATCAGGTTAGTCAGTCCCAGACTCGACGCATGTCGCGCTGCCTCTGAAACATTACCTTCCTGTTCTTCGCCATCACCCAAAAAGCAGAAAAACCGATTTGATTGACCTGCGTCTCGCGCCCCAGTTGCCGCTCCCACACCGTAAGACAGTGTCATCCCCAGGCTGCCGCTAGGGGAGATGTCCACGCCGGGAGTAATTGTCATGTCTTCATGACCAGGCAATCGTGACCCGAATTGACGGTATGCCGTCGTTTCATCGTGTCTCAGCCAGCCCAGCAACGCAAAGAGGTTGTACTTCAGCGGACCAAGATGGCCGCGATTCAGTACAAAATCCCGCTGCGGACATTTAGGGTCTGAGACCGAGTAGCGCAAGATACCACCGCAATACAGAGCGGTGTACAGATCCAGGCTGGAACAGCAGGCGCCGAGATGTCCGGTTTGTACCGCTTCCACTGTTCGGAGTATCTGTTGGAACAAATACTGCCGGATAGTGGTTAGGTGTTGTATCAGAGGGCTCCCCGGAAAGAGGTCCCCTGAAGTCGTCACTTCAATCGTCCTGGTTGTCATAGGTGCAAAACCTCCAGGGGGAGCAGAATATCTTGCGATCTCCCCAACAGGCGATTATCGTAGGCGCATACCTTGAGGTCAAGTCAAAAATATTTGACCAGAAGCCAGTTTTTACCTTCACCACAACCACCCCTCCGATCCAGCACTATCACTTCGGTTATAATAAATAAGCTATGGATTGGTTTACTGGAGAAAATCTTATCGCACTGATCAAGGCTGTTGGTTATCTTGGCATCTTTGCGATCGTCTTCGCTGAATCTGGGCTATTTTTTGGTTTCTTCTTGCCAGGGGATAGTTTATTATTTACTGCCGGTCTGCTCGCCTCCCAACATGTTTTTGATATTACTGCTTTAGTGTTTTTAATTGCCGCTGGGGCAATTCTTGGCGACCAGGTCGGCTACGCCTTTGGTAAAAGCGTTGGGCCGAAGCTGTTTAAACGAGAGAGCACATTTTTGTTTAATCAAAAAAATCTAATTCGCGCCCGTAACTTTTACGAACAATACGGCGCGATTACTATTGTGCTAGCGCGGTTTATGCCGATTATTCGCACTTTTGCCCCGATCGTCGCCGGGATCGGCGGAATGAGATACCGCACTTTTGTGATTTACAATATCCTCGGTGGATTACTTTGGACCCTCTCCCTAGTCTTGTCGGGCTACTACCTGGTTAAAATTATTCCCGGTATTGAACAATATATTACCTGGGTCGTAGTTGGTATTGTTATTATTTCGGTAGTTCCCATGATCAGCCATACTATTAAACGGAAATAACCCATGGAAAATCTTACTCCCCAAGAAATTGTTGAGAGGACTAGGGTAATTATCAAACGCTTCGAGCAGGTTGAGGGCAAACCCTGGGGTGCTGAGGGCGGGACGATTGAGTTGATGAAGCAAGTTGGGGAACTATCTAGGTTAGTGATGGGACAGGAGGGATACTATTTTAAAAACCGCGATAAATTAGATGCACATTACCTCGTGACCAAAGAAAAAATTGGTGATGAGCTAGCTGATATTCTATATATCATTATTCGTCTGGCTGACCACTATCAGATTGATTTGTTTGACGCCCACCTTAAAGCTCTTGATGAGGCAGAAAAATCATTTACTCAAATTGATAATATTAATTAATCCAATACCACTATGAAAGGATTTGTCACTAATCTTGAACAGGATACGGTCAATAATTCTGATTTTCGCCGAGTTCTCTATACCGGCCATCATACTCAGCTGGTATTAATGACATTGCAGCCAGGTGAGGAGATTGGAGCTGAAGTTCACCACACTATCGATCAATTTTTCCGGTTTGATGAAGGTGAGGGAAAGGTTATTATCGACGGCTTTGAACATTCAGTTTCTGATGGATTTGGTGTCATTATCCCAGCCGGTGCCGAACATAATGTTATTAATACTGGCGATAAACCTTTAAAGCTCTACACTCTGTATTCTCCTCCAGAGCATATCGATGGTACGATTCGTGCCACTAAAGCCCAAGCTATCGCTGAGCCAGAAGAATTCGACGGTACCACCACCGAATAACAATACCAGCTAGCTGATCTAAAGCGGTTTGGATTATAATAAAAGTGATATTTTTAGTATCTTGTGATGGCAAATCGCGACACAACTATCACCCAGGTCCGCAATGTCAACAAACAGCATCGTGCCAGTCTCTCTGCTCTTGATCAGCTAGCTGTTTGGGTCACACAACATGTTGGCACAATGGGATTTTTCCTGTTGATTTTAATCTGGACTCTTGGTTGGCTAGGCTGGAACACTCTTGGACCAACCGAGCATCGCTTCGACCCCTATCCAGCTTTTGTGCTGTGGATATTTATTGCAAACATAGTTCAAATTATGCTCATGCCGTTAATTATGATCGGACAAAATCTTCAGAACCGTCATTCTGAGCTCCGAGCAGAAGCCGATTTCGAAATCAATAAGCACTCCGCCAAGGAGGTCAAGATGATTATCACTCATCTTGAGCGCCAACATGAAACTATCTCAAAAATCCTCAAACGCCTGGATAACCGGTCGAGTAAGTAGCACCTTCAAGGAGCAATTCAGTTTTTCCCATCATTTCCTCCTGCTTTTACCGCGGCCGTCCACCCGGCCGCGGGCTTTTCTCAGTTATCTTTGAGTTAATCCTTGTAGCCAACTAGGGTATAATGGAGCGGTCATGCAGCGGCTGAAACACAGCTTTATCAATGCGCTCCGGGGGATCCGTGACCTGATCCGAACTCAGCAGAATTTTTGTATCGAACTTGCCGTAGCGGTCTTAGTCCTGGCCGCTGCCTATTTTTTACACCTTCGAACTCTAGAACGGGTCGCCCTAGTGATGATGATTGTCTTTGTTCTTGCGGCTGAAGCTGCCAATAGTGTTCTGGAAAGCATTCTTGATGGCGTCAGTAAAAATTTCTCTCCTCGATTCCGTATGGCTA
>Ga0265297_10003694_pt1 | contig 27021 bp, 22 predicted proteins | sample Munlanlwell13791_FD_192502 | JGI IMG/M metagenome (GOLD analysis project Ga0265297, IMG submission 192502) | Leachate microbial communities from a municipal landfill in Southern Ontario, Canada - Leachate well 137-91 | ecosystem: Engineered > Solid waste > Landfill > Unclassified | place...
AATTCAGGTCCCAACTCGAGAAACAGGGGCTCAAGTCCCTGACGCTTCAGCATATTGGAGACGCCAAAAGCCATCAGTATATTGTCAAAATGGCGGAAGGGAATCCTTCCAAAGTGAGTGCGGCCGCGGAGGCGATCGTGGGCAAGGGCGCATTTGAGATCCAAAAAGTCGATCAGGTAGGTCCTTCGGTGAGCGGCAGTCTCCGTGACAAGGCTTTCTGGGCCATCGTCTGGTCATGGCTCGGGATTCTGATCTATGTTGGGTGGCGATTCGAATGGAAGTTCGCCACAGCGGCCGTAATTGCGCTTGTGCATGATACCCTTTTTTCTTTTGGTGTTTATGCGCTTAGTGGACGTGAGATCAACCTCGCGACGGTGGCGGCGATCATGACGATCATCGGTTTTTCCGTTAACGATACCATCGTGATTTTTGATCGAGTCCGGGACAATCTCAAGCTGATGCGCAAGACGCCGTTTGTGGATATTGTGAACCTGAGCCTTAATCAATGTTTAAGCCGGACGGCCTTGACGACCTTGACCGTACTGTTCGGGGCCTTTTCACTTCTTTTCTTCGGCGGCCCCGCGATCGCAGATTTTGCGTTCATCCTGACCATCGGATTTATGATTGGAACGTATTCTACCGTTTTTGTGGCCTCGGCTTTGGTCGTGGACTGGAAAGCCCATAAATAATAGATGAGGTATTAAATAAAGGGGACAGGCTGAATTTTTTACATTATATAAAAAATTCAGCCTGTCCCCTTTTGTGTATTGAGGAAAAAACAACGTTGTTAAAACAAACTCAGGATTTTTCCCCCGCATTCCGTAAGCTCCTTACTCGACGCGGTTTCACAAGTGATTCCGAGATCAAGTCCTTTCTCTTCGCCGGCCTTTCCTCGCTCCACGATCCATTCCTGATGAAAAGTATGGAGGAAGTAAAAGCCCGCATTGAAAAATCTGTTCATGTCCGCGAGAAAATCCTGATCCACGGCGACTACGATGTCGATGGGATCACCAGCGTCGCGGTCCTGGCCCGAACGCTCGAAAAACTTGGCGGTGAGTACACGACCTTTCTTCCGGAGCGCGAACGCGACGGCTACGGCGTGAGTGAAACCGCGATCCACCAAGCACGGGAGCAGGGCATTGGCTTGATCGTGACCGTTGATTGCGGGATCACGGCCAAAAAAGAGATAGAGCTTGCTCGCTCCCATGGCATGGACGTGATTGTGATCGATCATCATCGTCTGCCCGCCGATGATTTGCCCAACACGCAGCTCATTTTGAATCCGCTCCAGGAAGATTGTTCTTATCCTTTTAAGGAACTTTCGGCCGCGGGACTAGCGTTCAAATTAAGTCAGGCCTTGACCGGAGACGCGGCGCTTGAGCATCTGGATCTCGTCGCACTTTCGACGATCAGCGACATCGCGCCGCTTGTGGGCGAGAATCGTATTCTCGTGAAAAAAGGGCTCGAGATGCTTTCCGAACGGAAAAATCCTGGTATTCGCGCGCTGGCCGAGGTCGCCAAGATGAAAGCTTCCCAAGTCAATACCGGCCATGTCGGTTTTATCCTTGGGCCGCGGTTGAATGCGGCGGGACGCATGAGTTCCGCAGATACGGCGCTTCAACTCTTGCTGACAAAAATGCCCCGCGAAGCAGCAAGCCTCGCAAAGATCCTGGATGAGGAGAACAAGGCGCGCCAGCGCTTCGAGCGTGAGACTACGCAGGAGGCGATGCGCAAGGTCGAACGAACCGTTAATTTCAATCGTGAACGCGTGATCGTGGTGGACGGGCAAGGCTGGCATCGTGGTGTGATCGGGATCGTGGCTTCACGGCTCGTGGAAAAGTACGAGCGGCCGGCGGTCGTGATCTCGGTAGAAGAAGGCGTGGGGCGCGGGTCGGGCCGTTCCATCAAAAATTTTCATCTCTTCAACGCACTTCGTTCCTGTGAAACGGTCCTCGAAGAATTCGGGGGACATGCGCAGGCAGCCGGACTTACGGTCATGGAAAAAAACATCCCGCATTTGCGTGAAAAGATCAACGCCTTCGCGTTTGAGAATCTTCCCCTCGAAGAGCTGAAGCGACATGTGGCGGTGGATATGGAGTTGAAACTCAATGAATTAACAAGCCGTTTTCTGGAGGAGCTGGAACTTTTGGAGCCACACGGAGTAGGGAATCCGCGGCCTGTTTTTCAAAGCGACGATCTCCGGTTAAGGTCCAAGCCCAGGCGTTTCTATGGAGAAACTTATGAGGTGGGACTGACGGATGGTTCTCTGAACTATCAGGCTCATCTTAATGAAAGGCAGATGCTTCTTTGTGCGACTTCCGGCGCCGCAACTCGTTTTGAGGCGGTGTATTCGGTGAAAACGAAACAGTGGAATGGCATGAAGACACTCGTCCTGTCTGTGAAAGAATTCAGGGAGAAGCTTCCGACGCCCCGTTAAGCAGCTGGAGCAGCGGTGTAAGAGCGACGGGAAGGAGCTTTTTTGACTTTGCCGGCTTTCAAACAACTCACGCAGACATTAATGCGACGCACTGTTCCATTCAGAAAGAGGACTTTCACCTTCTGGAGGTTCGGGTAGAAGCGGCGCCGCGTAATGCCGGAGATCTTTTTACCAATGCCCCCAGTCTTTTTCGCGAGACCACGACGAACAATCGAATTACCGGTCAAAGGTTTCTTGTTGCAGATAGCGCACGTTCTCATAAGGCGCTCATTATAGTGAGGAGATGTTTCTTGGCAAGCGGTTTTTTCTGATATATACTCGCTTCTACCGCAGTTTCTTATGTGTATTTTCCATTAAACAAACAAAAAAGGAGTTTGTTATGGCAAGGGTAACAAAATGTTGCACCAGTACAAGCGTCTGCGATAAAACGACCGATTTCAAATACCACGCCTCCCAGGCCAAAAAGGTTGGGCTTGGCGGTGATTTCAATAACTGGAAAGCGGACAAGAACCCTCTCAAAAAAGACGCGACCGGGAATTGGAAGGCGTCCCTGAAGCTCAAAGCCGGGCGTTATCAGTACCGCTACCTCGTGGACGGGGTTTGGCAGAATGCCCAAGAGCCGGTCGAATGCGTTCCGAACGCGTTCGGTAGCTGGAATTGCGTTGTAGAAGTCGCGAAGTAAGACGACGCGTTTCCAACTTCCTTGAAGGTTCTTTTTATCAGTTCCGAAATGGCCCCCTTCGCCAAGACAGGGGGCCTCGGGGATGTCGTCGGTTCTCTCGCCGGCTCGGTTTGCGCCTTAGGCCATGAAGTATCAGTCTTCTTGCCACGCTACCGATCGATCGACATCCAACAATGGGAACTCGAGACCGCAGTCGATTATTTCGAGTTAATCGTTGGGAATCAACTCGAAGCCACGCGCATTTTTTTCAAAAAACTTGGCAATGGGGTCAAAGTCTATTTCGTTGAGCATCCCGATTATTTCATGCGCGAGGAACTTTACGGAACGCTCGTGGGGGACTATCAGGACAACGACCGCCGCTTTACTTATTTCCAGCGGGCCGTGCTCAAAGCCGCTGAAAAATTGAAACTGGCCCCGGACATTATCCATTGCCACGATTGGCAGACAGGTCTTATTCCAGTATATCTTAAGACCACAGAAGCGGGTTATGTTCCTTTTCAAAAAACGCGGAGCATATTTACGGTCCACAATCTTGCCTACCAGGGGAATTTTCCCCCGGATTCTTTCCCGGCGACTGGTTTGGGATGGGAATTCTACAAGTCCGACTTTCTGGAATTCTACGGCAAGTTTAGTTTTATGAAAGGGGGGCTTGTATTTGCCGATGCCGTGACCACGGTTAGTGAACGGTACAGCCGCGAGATCCAGACCAAAGAATTTGGGTGCGGGATGGAGGGTGTGTTGGCCGCGCGCAAAGACAGCGTGACGGGGATCATCAACGGGATTGATCCGAAAGATTGGGACCCGGCCACGGACCCCGATATCGACGCGAAGTACGACCTGAAAAATCTTTCCGGAAAAAAGCTTAACAAGATCGCACTCCAGAAGGAGAACGGTTTCAAGGTCGATCCGAATGTCCCCCTCCTGGGTTTTGTGGCGCGTCTCGTGGACCAGAAGGGGCTGGATATTCTGGTTCCGGTACTGGAGCAACTTTTTCAGCAGCAGGACGTTCAAATGGTGTTGCTCGGGACCGGCGAAGACCAGTATCATCAGATTCTTCGGGACCTTGCAAAGAAAAACAAAAAGTGTTTTGGAGTGCATATCCTGTTCGACCCGAAGATGGCCAAAAAAATCTACGCAGGTTCCGACATATTGCTCATTCCTTCATACTATGAACCTTGCGGACTGGGACAGATTATCGGGTTGCGTTACGGTACGGTTCCGATCGTCCGCGCAACCGGCGGCCTGGCGGATACTATCCAGAACTTTGAGCCTGCATCGCAACGGGGAAACGGATTTGTTTTTGAGGATTATACGAGCGGCGCGTTGCACGCAACCATGCTTCGCGCGGTCAAAACATTCAAGCAGGAAAAGCTTTGGAATGCACTCGTAAAAAACGCGATGGAAAGCGATTTTTCATGGAATGTTTCGGCCAGGAAATACGAAAAGCTTTACGAGTCTGTGAAACGGCGTCCTTTCAAAATCGAAAAAAACTGAGCCTCAGCATAAAATCCGCCTCTCGAATTTCCCGGGAGCATTTTTCCTCAAAAAAAGTATTTAGTGTTCAGATATCAACCTTAAAAAGGAGAAAAAAGGCGTTATGAAAACATATAAAATCGCGGTCATTCCCGGAGACGGGACCGGTACGGAGGTTATTCGTGAAGGGAACAAGGTTTTGACAGCCGCCTCCCAAAAATATGGTTTTAAACTCGACCGGCATGAATATGACCTCGGCGGGGAACGCTATATGAGGACCGGGGAAGTGCTCCCGGAAAGTGTGATCGGGGAGCTCCGGGGTTACCAGGCGATTTATCTTGGGGCTGTCGGGCATCCGGGTGTAAAACCTGGTATTTTGGAAAAAGGGCTTCTCCTTAAACTGCGTTTTTCTTTAGAACAATACATCAATCTTCGTCCGGTGAAACTCTTTCCGGGCGTGGATTGTCCGCTCAAAAACAAAAAACCAGAAGACATCGATTTTGTAGTGGTTCGTGAAAACAACGAAGGCCTTTATGTCGGCGAGGGTGAGTTCCTGAACAAAGGGACCCCCGACGAGATTGCGATCCAGGTAAGCCGCAACACCCGCCGTGGCGTGGAACGTTGCCTGCGGTATGCTTTTGAATATACGCGGAAGCGCAATTCCAAGAAAAAAACTCTGACCCTTTGCGGCAAGACCAATGTCTTGACCTACGCCTTTGATCTTTGGGAGCGCACCTTTCACGAGGTCGGGGCCAAAGATTTTCCGGATATCAAGAGGGAGTACGCCCACGTGGATGCCACCTGCATGTGGATGGTGAAGAATCCCGAATGGTTCGACGTGATTGTGACGGACAACATGTTCGGAGATATCATCACCGATCTCGGCGCGATGATCCAGGGAGGCATGGGGATCGCGGCCGGAGGAAATTTGAATCCTCAGGGCGTTTCCATGTTCGAGCCGATCGGCGGATCCGCACCAAAGTACACGGGCAAGAATGTGATCAACCCTCTTGCGGCGATCTGTGCCGGGCAGATGATGCTCGAAGTTCTCGGGGAAGAGAAAGCTGCCGCAGAGATCGAGGAATCCGTAAAATGGGTGACAGCAAGAAAGCTTAAAAGCCTCGCGGCGGGGAAAATGGGATATTCGACCACGGAGGTCGGAGATCTTGTTGTAAAAGGACTGGATCCGGAAGCGAGGGATTAGCACAAAGTAAAAAGCTTTTTCTTGCGCTTTGACCTTTGCGCCGATAGTAGAGGTAAACTTAATCCATTAGAAGGAAAACAATATGGTTAGAAAACTAAAAGTGGCAATATTGGGGGTGACCGGTGCAGTGGGGCAGGAATTTCTCGGTCTTTTGGAGGAACGAAAATTTCCGATCGGGGAACTGAGGCCTTTGGCCTCGAGTCGTTCAGCCGGGAAGTCGATCAAGTTCACGGGGAAGACCTACAAGGTTGAAGAGGCAAAACCGGATTCCTTCAAAGGGCTGGATATCGTGCTTTCAAGCGCAGGCGGATCCGTGAGCCGCGTGCTGGCGCCGCATATCGTGAAGTCTGGAGCGCTCATGGTGGACAACACGAGCGCGTTTCGTATGGATCCGGAGATCCCGCTTGTGGTACCGGAGATCAATCCTGAGGACATCGCTAGGCACAAAGGCATCATTGCGAATCCGAACTGCTCAACCATCATCATGCTCGTGCCGCTTTTTCCGATCCATAAAGTCGCGAAGATCAGGCGTATCATTGCCGCAACCTACCAGGCTGCGAGCGGCGCCGGCGCGAAGGCCATGGAAGAGCTCAAGATCCAGGCCCAGGATTTTCTTGCCGGAAGGCCCGTCAAAAAACAGATCTTGCCGCATCAGATCGCGTTTAATGTGTTCTCGCATAATTCAAAAATCGGACCCGACGGGTTTTGCGAGGAAGAAACCAAAATGATGAAAGAAACGAAAAAGATCTTTCATGATGCCGAGATCCGTGTAACCGCGACCTGCGTTCGCGTGCCGGTTTTCCGGGCTCATTCCGAAGCGCTTTTTATCGAGACCGAGAGAAAAATCCCTGTCGACGAAGTGCGCCGGCTGCTTTCAGAAGCTCCCGGCATCAAGGTGATCGACGACCGTGAGAAAAATTATTTCCCCATGCCGCTTGAGGCGACCGGGCAAGATGACATTCTTGTCGGCCGTTTGCGCGAGGACCCGACCGTGACGAATGGTCTCACGATGTTCGTCTCCGGCGACCAGATCCGCAAGGGCGCGGCCCTGAATGCGGTGCAAATAGCCGAGATAGCGTTTAAGATCAAGTAGCAAGGTAAGGGGAATTTTTCAACGAAGCAAGGAGCAGAGAGACAAGGAGACAGAGAAAAGTCCTTGTTTCTCGTTTTTCTGCTTCTTTGTTTCTGAGGGATGTGATGCGTAACATTAAGCTCGTCCTCGAATACAACGGCTCGATGTTCTCCGGGTTCCAGAAACAGCCCGGCCAGCCGACCATCCAGGAAGTTCTTGAAAAGGCCCTCTCCGGATTTTTTAATCACAAAATGAAAATTGCAGCTGCGAGCGGCCGCACAGACACCGGTGTTCATGCTGAGGGCCAGGTCGTTAATTTCAGGACCTCAAGCACTCACGAATTGCGTCAGATCCAAAAAGGCCTCAACGCCCTTTTGCCGCCGCCTGTGGTCGTAAAAGAGATCCAAGAAGTTGCGCCCGATTTTCACGCCCGCTACAGTGTTCGCTCCAAGGTCTACGAATACCGGGTCTGGAATCACCCTTGCCGTTCTCCTCTCATAGCGGGCCGTGCGTTCCATGTCCCATACCATTTAAACGTTACGAAGATGCGGCAAGCCGCCAAAGCTTTCATCGGGAAACATAATTTTCAGTCCTTTACTTCCGTATCTGCCATGAAAGAAAAGAGCTCCTGTGTCCGGACGATCAAACGTTTTCAGATCAAAAGACAGGGGCATCTTATTCTCATACATGTGGAAGCGGACGGGTTCCTTTATCACATGATCCGAAACTTGGCCGGAACGCTTTTGGAGGTAGGAAGAGGAAAGCGAAAAGCCGAGGATATAGCCGCTATTCTTAAAGCTAAAAACCGTCGCCTTGCCGGCATGACTGCCCCCTCCGAAGGTCTTACCCTGATTAAGGTTACATATTGATCCGAAGAACCTGTTTTGAAGGGTTGAAGGTCTTGAAAAATCCGGATTATGTGTTAGCTTTCATGCAGATTCAAACTTTTCCGGTTTTAAGGAAAATTGGTATGCATTGTTCCGGTTTCCTGAGAGATATTCGCTCTATCCTCTCTTCCGTAGGGCACATTTAAATGTGCCCTACAGGAGGGAATAACTGGAGCAACGCATTTGGTTTTTTAAAAAAGTTTCTTCCGGAGAAGCTTCATAAGGGACGGCAATCCTTGCCGCGAGCCCGACAGGGCTTGCGGTTCCAATACCGATCAATCGAAGCGTTGCTGAGATTGGGGCCGTCCAAGTCACCATTCATTAAAAGAAAATAAAGACTTGGGCGGCAGTTTTTGTCTCTTTGGGTGTTACCCCCGGGGATTTTGACCAGAAACCTCAGGATAAAAAAAGAGGGGTAAAAGTTTGACACCCCAAGGGGTTTTTGTTATACTCCCCAGACTTTTCAAGGTATTTTAGTCGCAAGAAGGTTTCTCGCCTTTCCGACTGCCCGTTTCAAACTATACCGTTTTTCATTTATTTTTATGGGTTAACGGTATGGCGCTGCGAACCCATAAAATCAATAGAAACGCAGTACTGACAAAAAAGAAAATTATGAAGACTTTTATTCCAACTGAAAAAGACATTGCCCGGAAGACCTATATGATCGACGCCGACGGGAAGACTCTCGGGCGGATGTCTACGAAGATTGCGTCTCTTTTGATCGGTAAAGGAAAAACTTGTTTCATGCCAGACAAACTTACCGGGGATCAGGTCATCGTGATCAATGCCAAGAAGGTCCATGTAACGGGCAACAAGAAAGAGGATAAGATCTATACCCATTATACCGGCTATTCGAGCGGTTTGAAGACGTATACCTACGAACAACTGATGGAAAAAAATCCGGCCGAAATTATCATGCGCGCCGTCAAGCGTATGCTTCCGAAGAACCGGATCGGTGATGTGATGCTTAAAAGACTTCGCGTTTATCCCGGCGTTGAATACCGGAATAAGGCGCAGAAACCCATTAAGATCGAGGTTTAATCCGTATGACCACTCCCGCGACACTTATGTATGCTACCGGACGCCGTAAGACCGCCATTGCCCGCGTTTGGGTTTTCCCGGGACAAAAAGGTTTTATCGTCAACGGGCAGGACTCCGCGAAATATCTGAAACGCGCGAATCTCCAGACGCTTGTCGAACAACCGCTCAAATCCGCGAACCTTCTCGGACAGGTGCGCGTCCGCGCCCGCGTCCAGGGCGGTGGAGTGGCTGGCCAGGCCGGCGCAATTCAGCTCGGGATCGCCAGAGCGCTTGTAGGTCTCAATCCTGAAATGCGTGCCACGATGCGCAAGGGCGGTTTCATGACCCGTGATCCTCGTGAGAAGGAAAGAAAAAAACCGGGTCGTAAGGGCGCTCGCAGAAGCTTCCAGTTCACCAAGAGATAATGCAGTCCCAATACCTATCAATTTCAACAGAGTTGAAATTGAGGCTGTCCAAACTACCGTTTTTGAAAAGAAATGCAAAATTTGGGCGGTCGCTGTTTCTCGGTCTGTTTTTTCTCGCGCTTGTTTTTGTCCTGGCCGGTTGCCAGGGATTCCTGGCCGATTACAATTGCAATCCGGCGGGCATGATGCCGTTAAATTCGAACCAATGATCGCGGTTGTCCTGAGTTTTTCCGGCGCGAGCCGTACGGAGGTGTTCTCCTGGGTTTGATCCGGGTCTTCTCGGGAGACGCGCTTCCAGCAAGAGATCAGGAGCCATGAAAAAAAGCCAGGCACTGTTGCTATCGGCCGCCTTCCTTCTCGCCTTTTTCGTTTTGGGTCTTTGGTTCCAGTCACACCGGTTGCTTTCCTCCGCCAAACTTCATGAATCCCTGATTCAAAAAGTCCAAACGCTCACCGAAGGTTCGTTGAAATATCGAAGTGTCCGGGTCGGCTATTTTCCCCAGCCCCAGCTCGTTTTTGAGCATGCGCAATTGACCTTTTCTGATCATCCCCTCGCCGTTGAAGCGGAAAAAATCCAGTTTGATTTTAATATCCTGCCTCTTTTTTTCGGGCGAGTGGAACCCGTGGCTTTTTATGTGCAATCCGGTAAAGCCGAATTTTCACTTCCCGGTCTGAATTTTTTAAATCCGGTGCATTTCGAGAATTTCTCGCTCCAGATCGGTGCTGTCCGTCCCAATATCCCCATCCCGTTCCATTTTATTACGGACATGGCCGGGAAACCGAATGCGCTTGTGATAAAGGGAAATGTGGTGCTGGATTCCGTTGAACAATGGAACTGGGAGAAGACGAGCGGGGCCATGGTTGTGGAACTCAAAGGGTTGTTGCTTGATGGCCTGGCCAAAGGGCCTGCACCGGATCCAAAACGGGTCTTCTTTTTCAAAGGGGGCCAGATCGACACTTCTGTGGAGGTCAAGAAAAAGGCGCGAGAGGCTTTTCTTGAATTGACCGCGGCCGGAGCCGGAAAAGGGCTTGCCTACGAAATGTCGCAGGAGGGTGCCTGGATTGAGTCTCCCGCGCTTGACGCACAGTGGAATGTCACGGCCGCGTGGAACAATGACACTTCGGAACTGAAGCTTCACAAAGGGCTCGTGAAACTCCCCTTCGGCGAGATCGAGACGAACGGTAGCATGAAACTTAATACGGGGGAAATCAGCGGCATGCATGCGGCGGGTTCGAATATGGCACTCGAAGATCTTTTGAAATATTGGCCGGGTCTCGAGAATGCGCTTCCTTTTCATATCGGATTTTCAGGTCCCGGGAAATGGGTTCTTTCCTCGGAAGGGACACTGGATCATCTATCCCTCCATTTCGACTGGGACCTCGCGCAGGTACTTCTTTCCTACGGGCAATATTTCACAAAGCCCAAAAACATTCCCTTAGACCTGAGCTTTGATCTCCTGCTTCAAAAAGGAACAATGCTTGGCGGCGATTTTGCCGTGAAATTCAAGGAATTGAGCATGAAAGGAAATCTGAAGGACCTGGGTCTGAAGACCGGGGAAGGACAGCTCAATCTGATCACGAACAAATTCTCCATAACAGGCTGGGAACAATATATCCCCGCGCTCCGGGATTACAAACTGGAGGGAGATGCCAAGCTGATGGCGAATTGGAAAGGAGACCTTCGCAAGCTGGAGAAGGCCGAACACATTTTTAATATTTCATTCGATAAAGCCTCCTGGACAATCCCGGAGGGTCCGGGGTTCCGCAACGCGTCACTTTCTTTGGACTACAGTCCGCTTATGCTGGAAGGCCGGAAAATGCAGTTTGAGATCGGCGGCTCGCCGGTCGTGGCCGACTTGAAGATCTCCGGCTTTCCGGAAAAGCCGAAAGTCATCACAAAAGTTTCTTCGGGAGAACTAAAGCCTCTAGAAGTTTGGCAGGCGGTCGCAGCTCTTTTACGGCGCAAGGACGCAGGCGCCGGGACGGACGTCTATGGCCGCGCAAAAGAATTCATTCAGACAGTTTGCCCGAAGGATCAGATCCTCAAGAATGTCCTGGTCGATGTTCTCTACGAAGAAGGTGTGTGGAATGCATCGGCTCTTCAATTTGAGGGCTACGGCGGGAAGGCCGATCTTAAAGGAAAATGGAATTTAAAAGGCAAGGAATCAGAATATCACCTGGAGGGTGAATTCCGCGGCGTGGATCTCGGACTTTTCCTGAGTCGCCGGAATGCGGCCCGGAAAGTTCTGGGGGGCGTGCTCGATCTTAAAGGTTCGGTGGCAGGAACAGGGTGGGGACCGGAAGCCTGGAGCAAGTCCCTGGCGGGGCAGGGAGAGTGGATGCTTATGGGTGGCAAATTCCTGACCTTTGATCTCAAAGACACTCTTTCAACGATCGAGCCTTTCAAAAATCTCAGGAAAATCAGATCCAGCCTGAAGGATTTTGACTCGATGAATTTTATGTGGAAAATATCGGACGGTAAAGTCACGACCGACAACCTTCTTGTCAAAAGCAAGGATTATGTCATAGACGGCGAAGGGACGCTCGGATTTGACGGGCTGGCGAACTTCCGGCTGGATGTGTTCTTGTCCAGTGAGATCGGAATGAAATTGTTGCCGGACATGATGTCCTCTTTCAAGAAAAACCCGCAGGCCCACCTGGGTCCTGTCTCGATGCTGTTTTCCGGATCCCTGCTTGCTCCTGAGGTGAAACCCGATCCGGCTCAGACCGAAGAATTAACGGAAAAAATCCGCGACGGCAAGACGAAGGATTTTCTCTACGAACTCGTGACCGAGTAATCCTTCAGTCGCTCAGGATTTGGACGCGCGTCGCCGGCCGCGAGGTTCCCCCCCTTTTAATTCTTTCCGCAATCGCCGGATTAAAGTCCTCGCGGCAAGGAGCTCCGATTCCCGTTTGATCTTGTGAAAGGCCGAGGCTTTTCGTTTTCCTCCGGCCGAGACCGTGGTTTTTACGCCTTTGCCGGAAAAAACGTGCGTGTACTCCGGGAGCTTTTGCCATTTCTTCAGCGTTATTTCCTGAAGCGTGCTTTTGGGGTTGGGGTCGAGCCGGAAAAGAAGTTTGGGATCAAAATATTTTTTGAAATGTTTCAAAATGAACGTCTCAATCCTGTTGTGACCATGATCGAAATAGATCGCGGCAAAAAGCGCTTCGAGCGCGTCCGTGAGTAATTTGGCTTTGAGAAAATCCCTGAAATTCTGGCGCAGGTTTTTGCTGATCAGAAGGACATGCTGAAGTTTAAGGGCTTGCGCGATGCGGCTCAGGATTTTTTGAGAAACGAGGATCGAACGGAGCTTTGAAAGCATGCCTTCATCGGCCTCGGGGAATTTCTCGAACAATTTCTGGCAAATGATTTCGTTTAAAATGGAGTCTCCGAGGAATTCCAGCCGGTCAAAATCTTCAAGACCCCGGGTGATGCGGGCGTTCTCATTCCGGAAGGAAGGGTGCGTCAGCGCGGCGCGGTATATCGTGAGAGACCCTGCCGGGAATCCGAGAATATTACGCAGAGAGCTTTTACTGTGGGGGTTTTTAGGGGATACTTGCCTTGGCATGTGCGTACCCTAGCCGAATTTTTCCATAATATCAATCACTATTTGGTGTTACAGCTATAAGGGAAACAAAAATTTGTAAGGTGTAGGAGCGTACGGAGTGCGGCGAAAAGAATTCGCGTTACGCCGTACACCTTACACCGTACGAGTTCATAACTTCTTAAATTGACAAAGGATAGAGCCATTTCTATAATACCAAACTCGCTGGTCTGTAATGTCCTTAAAGGAGAAAAACACACTCAATACCGCATAATATATGCGTTGCTCCAGTTATTCCCTCCTGTAGGGCACATTTAAATGTGCCCTACGGAAGAGAGGATAGAGCGAATATCTCTCAGGAAACCGGAACAATGCATAATATATAAAGTTAGGGGTATGCGGTATAGTACTGTTAACCCCTAAAATCAAATGGAGAACAGTACAAATGTTGAATTGTGCGGTTCTTGGCGCCACAGGATATACCGGAGCCGAACTCACGAAGTTGCTTCTGGCCCATCCCCATGTCCGGGTCTCCCTCCTGACCACCCGGCAGGAAAAACCCATTGCCCTTCGCGAAGTCCTGCCCTCGGTCGCGAAAAACATCACGCTTGAGATCACGCCTTATTCGTTCGAGGCGGTGAAAAAAAAGGCGGACGTGGTCTTTTTGTGCCTGCCGCATACCGAAGCCATGACCGCGGCCGAACAGCTTCTTGCGGCCGGTAAGGTCGTGATCGATCTATCTGCGGATTTTCGCCTGAAGGACAGGAAGATCTATGAAAAATGGTATGGGGTGAATCATGTCGCGCCCCAGTATCTTTCCAGGGCGGTTTACGGACTTTGTGAGGTATACCGGGAAAAGATCAAAAAGGCGAGCCTGATTGCTAATCCGGGGTGTTATCCCACAGGGCCGTCGCTTGCACTTATCCCGCTTCTTAAGAAAAAACTGATCGATCCAAAGACCATTATTATCAACGCTGCGTCCGGCGTCAGCGGCGCCGGGAAAAAGCTTGTGGCCGCGGTTCATTTCTGTGAGGCAAGCGAAAATTACAGCGCCTACAAGGTGAACAGACATCAGCATACGCCCGAGATCGAACAGACACTTTCTGCGGCGGCTGGAAAACCCGTGAAGGTCACGTTCGTGCCGCATCTGCTGCCCGTGAACCGCGGCATTCTTGCGACGATCTATGCCCAGACGACGGCGTCCGCCAGAGGGCGGATCCGTCCAGCGTTGTTTGGCGGAAAGGCAACAGAAGATGTGATCCGGAAAACGCTGGAAAGCGCGTACCGACACGCACCTTTCATAAGGATCAAACCTGCGGGGCAGTACCCGTCCCTCAGGGATGTACAGCACACGAATTTTTGTGATGTGGGCGTCAGCGTCCAGAAAGAAACAGGTCGTGTGGTGATCATCACGGCGATCGATAATCTTGTCAAAGGGGCGGCCGGCCAGGCCGTCCAGAACATGAACCTCCGGTTCGGTTTTCCGGAAGAAGCAGGACTTCTTTAGCACCGCGAGACTATTAATGCGTTGCTCCAGTTATTCCCTCCTGTAGGGCACATTTAAATGTGCCCTACGGAAGAGAGGATAGAGCGAATATCTCTCAGGAAACCGGAACAATGCATTATTAATATTAGGGGTTTGCGGTACAATGTTGCTAACCCCTGAAATTAAATGGAGAGCAGTATAGATGAAAAAGCCTTTTTGGAAAAAAGAGAAGAACGGTTCCGTGACCACACCGAAAGGTTTCGTCGCGGGCGGCATCCACGCGGGGATCAAGAAGAAAAAGAAAAAATACGATGTTTCGTTGACTTACTCCAAAACGCCGTGCGTGGCGGCCGGGACTTTCACCACGAACCGCGCGAAGGCGTGGCCGGTGCTTTATTCGATGAAGGCCATTCATGCCTCGAAGCATCACGCGATCCTTGGCACGAGCGGTAACGCGAATTGTCTGAACGGCCCGATTGGGAAAAAAGCGGTCGATGAGATCACATGGGAGGTTGCGAAATACCTGGATATTCTTCCCCAGGAGGTCCTGCTCGCACAGACCGGGATCATTGGCGTCCCTTTTCCGATCACCTGCGTGAAGCGGGCGATCCCGAAATTAGTGAAGCGTCTTTCCGAAACCGGCGGTCACGGGGCGGCCAAGGGGATCCTGACCACCGATCTTTCCAGCAAAGAGATCGCTTTATCGCTGGAGCTTGGCGGTAAAAAGGTCACGATCGCGGCTTGCGCGAAGGGCGCCGGGATGGTCCACCCGAACATGGCCACTATGCTTTGTTTTATCACGACTGATGCGGCGATCACGAAATCTCTTCTCCGCCGGGCCGTGCGCCACGCGGCGGATGATACGTTCAACCAGATGGCGATCGACAATGACATGAGCACGAACGATATGGTGCTTTGCCTCGCGAACGGGGAGGCGGGGAATCCCACGATCCAGAAGGTCGACAAGGATTACTGGATGTTTCGCGAAACACTGGAGGAAGTGATGCGTTACATCGCGCATGAGATGGTGACGGACGGCGAGGGTGTGACGCATGTGTGCCGGCTCCGGGTCTCGGGTGCGAAAAAACCGACGGACGCCGAACGAGCGGCACGGCAGATCGCCAATTCCATGCTTTTCAAGACCATGCTCGCGGGTTCAAACCCGAACTGGGGCCGCATCGCGGCCGCGGTCGGCGCGAGCGGCGTGGATTTCAACCCTAATAACCTGAGCATCTGGTTCGGCGACGCGCAGGTGGTCAATCAGGGAAGGTTACGGGTACTGAACCTTCCGAAGGCCCGGCGTATTCTGCAGAAAAAAGAATACACGATCGATGTTGTGATCGGCAAAGGGAGGGGCCGCGCGGAATTCATTACTTCCGATCTTACGACAAAGTACGTGTTGATCAACGCTGCGTATTCATAGGGACTGGCTCATTTTCCGAAGGAAAATGTGCCTGTCCCTCTTAAAGGGGGTCAGGCACCTTTTTGAAGAGCAAAAAAGGAGCCAGACCCCATAAAGGTAAAAAATGAAAGAATATATCGCAAAAGCGCAGGCCCTGATCGAGGCGCTTCCCTATATCCAGAAATTCCGCGGTAAAGAGGTTCTGATCAAGTACGGCGGCGCGGCCCTGACCTACCAGGAGGTACGCGACATGGTGCTTCAGGATCTTGTGTTCATGAGCTATGTGGGAATTCGTCCGATCCTGATCCACGGCGGCGGGAAGTTCATCACCGATGCCATGAAAAAAAAAGGCGTTCAGAGCCAGTTCGTGAACGGACTGCGCGTGACGGACAAGGCGACGATCGAAGTTGTTAATGAAACGCTGGCCGGACTCAACCGCAGTATTGTCCATGACATCGAACGTCTCGGCGGTTCTGCGGTCGGGCTTTCCGGATATGACGCCGAGATCCTGAACGTTGTGAAGCACACCGAGAACGGCGACGTGGGTTTTGTCGGCGATGTCTCTTCGGTGAATACGGTGCTCCTCAAGGAACTGACGGAATTCGGAAGAATCCCCGTGATCTTCCCGGTGGGAAAAGGACCGGATGGCGAAATGTACAACGTGAATGCGGACGAAGCGGCGGCCAACATCGCGGCGGCCATGCACGTTCCGAAATTCATGGTGTTGACGAACGTGAAAGGGATTCTTCGCGACGCGACGAGCGAAGAAACACTCATCCCTTCGCTTCACATAAGCGAAACGCAGCAGTTGATCGATCAGAAGATTATTTCCGGGGGCATGATCCCCAAGGTCAAGGCCTGCATCGACGCACTCAAAGGCGGCGTCCAGAAGGCCCACATCATTGACGGGCGTATCACGCACGCCCTCTTGCTTGAGATTTTCACCGATCAAGGCATTGGAACGGAAATCACTTTATGAAAACAGCCGACGTCCAAAAATTATACGACGAATACGTGATGCCGACCTACACCCGGTTGCCGGTGTGCCTGGTCAAGGGAAAGGGCTCGCGCGTCTGGGACCTCGAAGGAAAAGAGTATCTGGATTTTTTTCCGGGCTGGGCGGTTTCGGGATTAGGACATTGTCATCCCATTGTAGTGAACGCAATCAAGGAACAGGCACGGAAAATTCTTCATATCGCGAACAACTTCTTGAGCATAAAACAGGCCGAATTGGCAAAGACCATTTCCAAAGCCTCGTTCCCGGCCCGGATTTTTTTCTGTAACAGCGGCGCCGAGGCAAATGAGGGCGCGATCAAGTTCGCCAAAAAATACGGAAGCGAAACGAACCGTTTCGAGATCATCACTATGAAGAATTCTTTTCATGGAAGGACGCTCGCGGCAATGACGGCGACGGGGCAGGACAAATTCCACAAGGATTTTCAGCCGCTCGTGGAGAAATTCCGTTATGCGGATTTCAACGATCTGGAGTCCGTCAAAAAACTTGTAAACGACAAGACGATCGCCGTCATGCTGGAGCCGATCCAGGGCGAAGGGGGTGTTAATGTGGCGAGCCGGGATTTTCTTCAGGGTCTCCGGAAACTTTGCGACGAAAAGGACATGCTTCTCATCCTGGATGAAGTGCAGACCGGTGTGGGGCGCACGGGGAAGATGTTCGCGTACCAGTATTATGATCTCGAACCGGACCTTATGACACTCGCAAAAACACTCGGCGGCGGCGCTCCGATCGGGGCTTTTGTCGTGAACCGGAAGATCAAAAAGGAAGTGCTCACGGCCGGGATGCACGGGTCGACCTTTGGCGGGAACCCGCTTGTTTGTGCGGCAGGTCTTGCGGTCTTCAAGGCAATCAAGAAGGAAAAACTGCTCACGAACACGGTCCGGATGGGAGAACTTCTCGAGCAGGAATTCGCGGAACTTAAAACTAAATATCCCGTGATCGAAAGTACGCGGGGCATAGGTCTCATGCGGGGACTGAAGCTCAAGGAGCCGTCCGCGCCGTACGCGAACGAGGCCCGTGAGCAGGGGCTTCTTGTCAACGCGACCCAGGGTGATGTCCTGAGGATCATGCCTCCGATGACGGTCACGGCAAAAGAGATAAAGCTCGGCATGAAGATTCTGGGCAATGTTTTTATGAAATTATCCAAAAAAGAAACAGTATGTCATTCCCGCGAAAGCGGGAATCCAGGATGTCAAGTGGTACGATAAAAAATGGATCCCCGACGGAAGCATTCGGGGATGACAAAGTAAGACGAAGACGGCTTTGCTGGAAAATGGAGAAATAAGATGTTCAAATCACTGATTTCGATCAACGACCTCAGCACCGAGGAAATACGGAAGATCATGGAACTTGCGGCCAAGGTCAAGGCACGCCCTCAGGAGGTCCGGGACGCGCTCGAAGGCCACATCTTCGGTTTCATTTTCGAGAAACCCTCGACCCGGACCTGGGTGTCGTTCCAGGCGGGTATTTATTCCATGGGCGGCGGCGTAATTTATCTCGGGCCCGAGGACATCAAGCTCGGTGTCCGGGAAGAAGTACGCGACGTGGCGCGCGTGCTGTCGCGTTATCTTTCAGGGGTCGTTATGCGGACCTTTTCGCACTGGACCATCACCGAATTCCAGGATTATTTCGAAAAGCCCGTGATCAACGGCTTAAGCGACCTTGAGCACCCGTGCCAGGCGCTTGCCGATTACATGACGCTTTATGAAAAAATCCCTGCGGAAAAGAACCCTGTGCTCGCGTTCGTGGGGGACGGGAACAATGTGCTGCATTCCCTGATGCTTGTTGCCGCAAAACTCGGCGCGAAGATCCGGTATGCAACACCCAGGAAGTACCAGCCCAAACCCAAACTTCTCGCGCTCGCCAGACAGATCGCGAAAAAGACGGGCGCTGTGATCGAAGGATTCCCGGACCCGATGGAAGCCGTGAAGGACGCGGACGCGATCTACACCGATGTGTGGGTAAGCATGGGCGAGGAGGCCATACGGCAGAAGAAGCTCAAAGATTTCAAAGGCATGCAGATCAATAAGGAACTTTTAGAAAATGCAAAAGAGGGAGCGCTTGTGATGCACTGCCTTCCGGCGCACCGGGGCGAAGAGATCACCAACGACGTGATGGAAAGCAAGAACTGCATCGTGTTCGACGAGGCCGAGAACAGACTCCATATTCAGAAAGCCATTTTGCTTTATCTTTTTAACCAGGGGGCGATCCAATGAAGAAAGTTGTGTTGGCCTATTCCGGAGGACTTGATACCTCCTGCGCGGTGAAATGGCTCGGTGAAAACCACGGATTGGACGTGATCTGTTTTTCTGCCTTTATCGGCGAGGTGAAAGACAAGACCCAATTGATCAAACGGGCCCGGGCCGCGGGCGCGGTCAAAACCTTTATCGTGGATCTCAAAGAAGAATTTGCGAGAGACTACATTATGCCGGCGCTTTGGGCGCACGCCCGTTATGAAGGCAAATACCCGCTCGCCACGGCGCTCGGCCGTCCACTCATTGCCAAACACCTTGTGGCTGTTGCGCAAAAAGAGGGCGCGGAATTTGTAGCGCATGGTTGTACGGGCAAGGGCAACGATCAGGTACGGCTCGAGGTGGGTGTGCGGACGCTCGACCCGGACCTCAAGATCATCGCTCCGCTTCGTGACTGGGAATTCAAGACGCGCGAAGAAGAGATCGAATATGCCAAAGAACACGAGATCCCGATCGACGTGACCAGAAAGAGCCCCTATTCCATCGATAAGAACATCTGGGGCATTGCGATCGAAGCGGGGATCCTCGAGGATCCTATGGTTGAGCCGCCCGAGGATGCGTACGTGATGACGAGAACCTTCGGCAAGACGCCGAAGAAACCGCGGTATATCGAGATCTCTTTTGAAAAAGGCGTGCCGGTGGAACTGAACGGAAGGCGGATGCCGCTTGTCGAGTTGATCGAACATCTGAACACGATTGCGGGCCAGTACGGGGTCGGACGGTTTGACATGATCGAGAACCGGCTCGTGGGGATCAAAAGCCGCGAGGTCTACGAAGCGCCGGCCGCGGACGTGCTTCTCAAGGCGCACGAAGAGCTCGAAGGGTTCGTCATGGACCGCGAGTTTCTCCATTACAAGAGACTTCTTTCCGAGAAATACGCGGAGCTTGTGTATTTCGGGCTCTGGTTCTCACCCCTCAAGCGTTCACTGGATGCTTTCTTTGCATCCAATCAGGATTGCGTGACTGGCAAAGTCCGGATCAAGCTCGACCGGGGCCACGCGGTATGTGTGGGCCGTGAATCGAAATATGCTTTATACAAGGAAAAGCTCGCAACGTATTCCAAAGGCGATATTTTTGACCGGAAGGCCTCAGTGGGTTTTATGAAGATCTGGGGACTGCCGTACGAAGGAATGTACAAGAAACAGTCATGAGGTCTGAGCCATGAGCCATGAGTTTTTTCTCAAGGCTTGATCTGTAAGGAGCAACATATGGCAAAACAACTGTGGGGCGGAAGATTCAAGAAGGACATGCATCCAGCACTCAAGTGTTTCAGTTATTCGCTCGAGACCGATAAGGAGCTTTTTGACGCCGAGATCCGTGTCAATAAAGCCTATGCAAAAATGCTCGCCCGGGTGGGTCTTATTTCGGTCGCGGAATCCAGGGCGATCCTTCGCGGTCTCAAGTCTGTCTCCCAGGCTTTGAAGGGCCGGGACCTTGCGGCTTACGCCGACCGGTATGAAGATGTTCACACGCTCATTCAGATGGAGCTTGAAAAAAAGGCAGGCGCGGTGGCCAGGAAGATCCACACAGGCCGGAGCCGGAACGACCTGGTCATCACCTCGACCCGCATTTATCTCCGGGAGAAGATCATTCTGATCGAGGACGGCATCCGAAAACTTCAGAAGAGTCTCGTCGTCGCCGCTGAAAGGGCAGGCGAGATGATCATTCCGGGCATGACGCATCTGAGGAAGGCGCAGCCCGTCCTGCTTGCGCATCATTTGCTGGCCTATATCGAAATGCTCGAAGAGGACAAGTCAAGACTTCAGGATTCGGCAAAGCGCGTGAACATCCTGCCGCTGGGTTCCGCGGCTCTCGCTGGCTCCGCACTTCCGCTCGACCAGAAATTCCTTGCGAAGGAACTTGGTTTCGCCGGGGTCGCCAGGAACAGCATGGCCGCGGTGAGCGACCGGGGTTCCCTCGCTGAATTTTTGAGCGTGCTATCCATTCTTTGGGCCCATCTCTCGCGGCTTTCGGAAGATTTCATCCTCTGGAATTCGGAAGCGTTTGGTTTCGTGGAGCTTGATGATGCATTCGCGACAGGATCGAGTCTCATGCCGCAGAAGAAAAATCCGGACGTGTTTGAACTGGTCCGCGGCAGGGCCGGTGTGATCTTCGGTTATCTTCAGGCCATTCTGACCGTGCAAAAAGGTCTGCCGCTTTCGTACAACCGCGATCTTCAGGAAGACAAGCCCGGCGTGTTTGATGCCGTGAAAAAGACCGCGACCGCCCTGGAGCTTTTGGCGCTTGCCGTGGGTTCCGCGAGCTGGCACAAAAAGGCCATTTTGAGGTCTCTTGACGATGACAGCCTTTTTGCGACAGACATCCTGGAGTATCTTGTCCGGAAAAAAGTCCCGTTCAGTGAGGCGCATCAACTGGTAGGGAAGACCGTCCGGCATGCGATCGAGTCCGAAAAACGGCTCCGCGAGTGGTCGGTCCAGGAATGGCAGAAGTTCTCGCCCAGGTTCGGCGCGGACATCCATGATCTTTTTGACGCGAAGGAATCCGTAAGAGGCAAAAAGACGATCGGAAGCACGCACCCCGTGAGGGTGAAACAGGCGATTGCGGAGTGGAAGAAGACGTTGTAGCGAAAGGGGGACAGGCATCTTTTTCAGAGAAAAAGATGCCTGTCCCCTTCATAAGCCCATGAGGTGCTGAAATGCCCCGGACCGATTTTCACGAAGAGAAGATGCACGATTTTTATTACAAGCATGGCGAGCTTTACTGCGACAAGGTCCGCGTCAGCAAGATCCTGAAAAAGACCGGCACGCCCGCCTATATTTACAGCCAGAAAACCTTCACAGACCATCTCGCCAAACTCCAAAAGGCGTTCCGTTCCGCGAAACCGATTATCTGTTATTCCGTGAAAGCCAACTCGAATCTCGCGGTTCTCCGCGCGCTTGTCAAAAAAGGCGCGGGACTCGACATTGTTTCAGGCGGCGAGCTTTTTCGTGCCAGGAAGGTAAAATGCCCGGGCAAAAAGATCGTTTACGCCGGAGTGGGAAAGACCGCGGAGGAGATCCGCGACGCGATCAAGGCCCGCATCCTTCTTCTTAACGTGGAGTCCATTCCCGAACTTGAGCAGATCAACGTGATCGCCAAAAAGATGCGGAAGCGTGTGAACGTTTCGCTCAGGATCAATCCTAATGTGGACCCCCACACGCACGAATACATCACCACAGGCAAGGCCGAGACCAAGTTCGGCATCGATTTCGAGAAAGCCCGTGAGATCTTTCAAGGCGCGAGGCGTTTCACTCATGCCCAGATCTCGGGGGTCCACGTGCATATCGGCTCCCAGATCGAGACCGGCGACCCTTTTGTCGAGGCGTTCCAGAAGATCGTGGAATTCATTGATGAACTCGAAGAGACCGGCATCAAGATCAGGTTCCTGAATCTGGGCGGCGGTCTTGGTGCGATCTACAGCGACGAAAACCCCCAGACCGCGGAGGCATTCGCCCGGAAGATCCTCCCGATCTTCAAGAAAAGAAAATGCCAGCTTATCTTCGAGCCCGGCCGTTTTATCGCGGCCAATAGCGGTATTCTTGCGACCCGGGTGATCTATGTGAAAGAGACCGACGTGAAGAAGTTCACGATCGTGGACGCCGGCATGAATGATTTCATCCGGCCCGCCTTTTACAATGCGTTCCACCATATTTGGCCGGTCGTGAAAAATGAAAAGGCGCACGGGTGGATTTATGATGTTGTGGGACCGATCTGCGAGAGCGGGGATTTTTTCGCCAAGGACCGCGAACTTCAGGAAATGAAAGCCGGCGACCACCTTGCTATTATGACGGCCGGTGCCTACGGCTTTACCATGGCCTCGAATTACAATTCCCGTCCCCGCGCCTGCGAGGTCATGGTCAAAGGCGCCGCCTTCAAGATCGTCCGCAAGCGCGAGACCTATCAAGACCTCATCCGCGGCGAAGCGACCCGGTAGGGGAGCGAAACAACGTATCCCGTACGGTGTATGGCGTCACGCGACAGTTTTTTCGCCGTACGCCTTGCGCCGTACTTCTTACACTAGAAGAAAGGCCTCCAACATGAAAAAAGCAGCTCTCTTCAGTTTTCTTCTTATGTTCTTCCTTGTAACCCCCGCGGCACTGCGCGCCGAAACCCCCGCGGCGGAAAAACCCCAAGCTTTGCCGGAAGTCAAAACTTCGCCTGTTCCCAAGAAGGTGGTGGGGACTGCGTATGATAAGAGCGCGCTTACGGCGCTTCCCGGGAATCCTGGGCTGAGTTCCAATCGCGGGACGACTGTTGAGCAGGCGCGGCGCAGTGACGATTTTGGACAATCGTCTACAGCAACCGAAGCTTTGCCGGAAGTCAAAACCTATGAAGAACTGCGGCACGCCATTTCCCAGACGCGGGCGATAAGCCGTGTCCGCGTCGAAAAAGCTGTGGAGCAGGAGCGGGTGCGCGAAGCGTGGGAGATCGGCAGACTCATTGATGCCCATGTCCTTCAGCATAAGGAAAGGGCCGATTACGGCAAACAGGTCCTCCTCAAACTTGCCAAAGATTTAGGCATGAGCGATACCGAACTAGGTTACATGCTTCGATTCGCCAGGGCCTATCCAATTTCCCAGCCCGCTGGGAAATTGAGCTGGAGCCATTATATGGAGCTTCTTTCGCTTAATGATGTAAAGGAGCAAAACAAGATTGCGGACATGGCGGAAAAAGAAAAATGGACCCGCGATCAAATACGCGAAGAAGTTAAGAAGCGCAAAGCCGCAATGCATGAGACACCAATGCCGGTAAAAGAAATCAAACTCACGGCCCAACCGGGGAAGCCGTGGACCTACAAGATCATTCTCGCCAAAACAGGTCCCTACGCCGGGGAACTTGCCATCGACCTGGGATTCTCAAACTATGTGCGCCTTGCCGAAGTCGTGAAAGACATGGGCCCGTTCAAGGAGGGGGACGTCCTTGAGTTTTCGGACGAAGAAGGCAAGATCCTGAAAAGCAAGGAAGCGAATCTCTACACATACGAGGCATGGGTGACCCGGGTTCTGGACGGTGACACGGTCGAGGCAGTCGTCGACCTGGGGTTTGGGATCACCACCATTCAGACCCTGAGACTGAGAGGCATCGACGCTCCCGAGATTCAAACTCGCGATGGCATGGAAGCCAAAGAATTTGTGGAGAAGATGCTTGAAATGCCGGGGGATGGGGAACGGGGAACGCAAGCCAAAGCTGGCGCGTTGGTTCTCATCAAAACCTTCAAGTCCGACAAGTACGACAGGTACTTGGCAGACGTCTTCCTTTCTGACGCGAAGGGGCAAGAGGATTACCTCAACAACCAGCTTTTAGAAAAAGGATATGCAGTCATCGTAGACGGCTGATATTAAGCCGTCACGCCTGATTATTATAAAAAAATAATAGGAAATCAGTGCTGTCCTAGTTTCCAATAAATCTTTTAAGGATAACTAGGGCGATGCAGTACTTGCATACAATGAAAGGATTCTCCCATGAAACGCTGGCCGCTTGTTATTGCGCTGCTTTATGCGATCACATTCATAGCCCTGACGGTTCCCGCGGTCCATCTTGTTTTTCTGTTCTACAAAGACAAAGTGGATCCCGTAGCGCTGTTCGGGAGCTGGCAGTACTGGATGTGGATTGTCATTCTGATGCTGAACCAGTGGGCCCTTTTGTCTCTTCCCGTGGACCTTGCGAATAAACGGCCGGCGGCCAAGCGGTCCATTGTTTTTCAGGTCGTTGCATCCGCTTTTCTCATGGGTCTTTTGATCGCCGGGCTCGGCCTTGGTATCGCGGAAATTGTGAAGGGAGAAGCTTCGTTCAAGTACACGGGCGTGATCTTTTTCGGGGTTTTGGGATTGTCGTGGCTTTTCTGGGCGCGTATTTTCGCGACCTGGGGCCGGAGGCTTGAACCCGGAGATTTTATCAAGAGCACTTGCCGCGCGCTTTTCCGGGGCAGTGCGCTTCAGCTTCTCGTGGTGGTGCCTTGCCATATTATTGTCCGGAGCCGGGATTATTGCTGTGCCGGATTCGGGACTGCGGCCGGACTTGCCTGCGGTTTGGCCGTGATGCTCGTCTCCTTCGGACCCGGGATTTTCTTTTTGTATGCCGATCACTGGAAAAAGCTCCACCCCCGTTCCTGAAAATTCCCCGGGCACCGTCCTTGTTCGTGCCATGCGTTTTTTCGGGGGTATTTCTTGATGTGAAAAAAGATTTGATGTAATATCCACGCCCTGTCCCGATTTTCTATTAAAAAGTTCATCGTGAATTGGGGCTGGCACTGCCCAAGTCTTTATTTTTTTCTCATTAATGGCGACTTGGACTGTCCTGGCTACCCGTTCATTTTTAGATTAATGAGAGCCAGGGCTGATTTCTTTTTTGAATAAATGAGAATCATGTGTCTGTCTTATCTCAAACAAATCCCGAGCGAACAATTTCTCCGGTGCTTCGGAGAAGCTGTCCTCTTTATCGTTAAGGAAAACTGAAAAATGGACGGATTCAGATACCCGAAAGTCAAAGCAGTCATTCCGAAAATAAAAGTGAAATTCAGCGGCAGGCTTCTCATCATCGGATGCGGGGGCGTGGCCCAATGCACGGTCCCGCTTGTCCTGCGCCACTTCGACATGCCGGCCACGAAGATTACGATCATGGATTTCGTGGATAACCGTCATCGCGTGAAAGATGCCTTGAAGCGCGGCGTACGCTACGTTTTTGACAAGGTTACCCGATCCAATTACAAGAAGCTTCTTGCCAAGTACGTGGGGCCGGGGGATATGATCATCGACCTCGCCTGGAACATCCATTGTTGGGAGATAATCGACTGGTGCCGCAAACACGAAGTGCTTTATGTGAACACCTCGATCGAGGAATGGGACCCCTACGGGGACGAGAAGCGCACGGACCCGACCCAGTACACGCTTTATGCCCGTCATATGCTGCTTCGCAAACGAATGGCAAAACACTGGAAGGGCGTCAAAGGCACGACCGCGATCGTCGATCACGGCGCAAACCCCGGTCTCGTGTCGCATTTCACGAAAAAGGCCCTGATCGATATCACAGAAAAGATCCTCAAGGAAAAACCGAGAGATCCGCGCCGCAACGCGCTTGAAACAGCGCTCCTGCGGCGGGATTTTTCGAAACTTGCCCAGCTTACCGGCGTAAAGGTCATTCACATCAGCGAGCGCGACACGCAGATCACCGGTGACCCCAAAAAAACGAATGAATTCGTGAACACCTGGTCGATCGAAGGATTTTATGAAGAAGGCGTGGCGCCGGCCGAGCTCGGATGGGGGACGCACGAGCGCCGCCTGCCGCCGGGAGCGCATTGCCACAAGGCCGGGCCGAAGAATCAGATCTGTATGAATTCACTCGGAATGAACACCTGGGTGCGGTCGTGGGTGCCGTGTGGCGAAATCAACGGCATGGTGATCCGTCATGGGGAAGCCTTCAGCATCTCCGACCGGCTCACGGTATGGAAAAACGGCAAAGCGGTCTATCGCCCGACGGTCCATTACGCCTATTGCCCCTCAGACTCTGCGATCAATTCCCTGCATGAACTCAGGATGCGCCAGTACCGGATGCAGGAAAAGCAGCGTATTCTCAGTGACGATATCACCGAAGGACGGGACGAGCTCGGCGTGCTTCTCATGGGTCATGATTTCAAGTCCTGGTGGTGCGGATCGCTTCTTGATATCCACACAACGCGGAAACTCGTGCCGCACCAAGAGGCGACCACGCTCCAGGTGGCTGTGTCGGTCGTCGCCGCAGCGCTTTGGATGATCGAAAACCCGCGGGAGGGATTTCTTCTTCCGGACGACATCGATCACGAGTTCATTCTGGATTTTGCGGTGCCTTATATTGTTCCGTTCGTGTCCATCCCCTCGGACTGGACGCCTTTGAAGAATCTGAACAAAAAATATCTAAAGTTCGGAAGTATTCCCCCCGGGGAAAAAGACATGTGGCAGTTCACGACATTCCTTATGGAGCGTTGATCAACATCCGATGAAACAACCCGCCCTGAACGGCAGCGGTCAGGCCCCTTTACTCAAACTCAAACCGGCCGAGATCTCCGGGGTCGAGAACCTCATCCGTACAATGCTCAAGAAGCATAAAACCCCTTTTATGCTCATCCGCAAAAGCGTGCTTGAGAAG
>Ga0265297_10003695_pt1 | contig 27019 bp, 18 predicted proteins | sample Munlanlwell13791_FD_192502 | JGI IMG/M metagenome (GOLD analysis project Ga0265297, IMG submission 192502) | Leachate microbial communities from a municipal landfill in Southern Ontario, Canada - Leachate well 137-91 | ecosystem: Engineered > Solid waste > Landfill > Unclassified | place...
AGAAGAATTAGTTGCCGGAAATCCTGAGTATGCGTTTAATGAATACCTGCAAATCATTATCGAATTTGGCATCATTCCGGCAATTTTTCTATTTACATCGTTTCTTACACTTATTTACATGGGTGTAAAGCGAAAGGCAATTGCCGAAGCCGGAGGACTGGTTTCGTTATTGGTATTTGCAACCATGTCTTATCCATTCAATTTACTTCCATTCCTCATTGTACTGGTATTTCTTATGGTATTAATACTCACTCAAAAGCAAACAGTAGGAGTAGAAGGGTTTACCGAAAAGAGTGTTGTATTGCGTTGGAAGCCTGTTTTTATACTATTGACAGTTACAGTAATTATCCTTTCTACCACTTTGTATCAACGATACCCAACGTATAATGCCTACAAAGAATGGAATAACCTGAAAATGATGGGGAGCGGAGATGCTTATCCAGAAATGAAAAAGGACTACGAGAAACTTTATCCATATCTATTGGATCAAACACCGTTTTTGTTTAAGTACGCCCAATGTCTGTCTAAAGCGGGGGAATACAAAAAAAGCAATCAGGTATTAGAGCAAGCTATCAAAATAAGTTGTGATCCTATGATCTATAACATAATAGGGAAGAATTATCAAGGCCTTAAAAACTATCAACTAGCAGAGCAAAATTTCTTACTTGCATCACGCATTGTTCCCAGCCGAATTTATCCATATTATCTACTGGCTAATTTATATGTTGAAAAAGGGGATCGGGTAAATGCTATTCGTATGGCAAAAAAAGTATTGGTAAAGGAACCCAAAGTTCAATCGACAGCTATTGAAGAAATGAGAGAGAAGATGCGGGAATTGATTGAAAAAGAATAGTAAATAAATTATTGATTTGAAATAATAACTTTGCGATAAAAAAATGCATTAACAACAGGAAAAGGGGCGGTAAAAAATTGTCTACACTCGCAAAGTACCCGACAATACCCTCCGCCCCGGCTTCCTCCTAAAAACGAAGAAAAGTGACACAAAAGTAGAAAAAAAGAACGAGAAACTCAGAAACTATGTGTTTCGGGCTGATGAGTTAATGGATACAGCCACAAAAACTAAATTATTAATACAGAAAAATCAAAAGAAAATAATATGAAAAAGAAAATTTTCGGTGCTTTGGTAGTAGTGGCCATTGCCGTAGGTGCAATGATAAATGTAAATTTAACTAAAGTAAGTGGTAAATCAGGGAACCTTAATTTAGCGAATGTAGAAGCATTGGCTCAGGGGGAGGGAGGTTATTCATGTTCTGTTACAACGAACTGTATGTCAGGTTCTGTCTCATGCACAGGAGTAGTTTCATGCGAGAGAAGTCCTAGTTGGGTCAAATGTGATGGTAAAAAAACATATTGCTAATTAACTAAAAACAAGGAGGTAATTTTACCTCCTTGCATAAACCTATAAAATCATGATACAGTTAAACAATTATTTTAAACTTATTACAGGAAGTTTTAAGAACATGTATTTTAATCAATTATTGCGTTGGAAAATAAGTTTTAATTCAGGAATTTTAATAATAATTATTTGCTTAGCAATCTCTTGTAAAAACAATAAAAACGAGATGATTTCTATTAAATTAGATGAGATTTTAACGATAAATCAATTTAGTGATTCTACCTTTTTTTCTGACATTCGTTCCATGTATTACCATGAAGAAAAATATTATATTTCTGATTATAACCGTTCTCAGATATTTATTTTAGATAATAATTTTAAATTAATTAAAACTATTGGAAGAAAAGGAGAAGGACCCGGTGAATTGAATGGTTCTGCACAACTGTATGTTAATTCTGATACTATAACAGTAATGAATGAAGGGAAAAGTTCGTTCGAGAAATATACTTCAATTCAGAAACATATTAGTACAGTGATATATCCGAATTTTATTTCGTCAAATTCAGAACGATTCTTTGAATATAACAGATGTTTGTATTTTGGAATATCAACTGCTGAAAATACAATTTGCAAGTACAACTACTCAGCCAACAGGTTAGAAATGTTTGGCAAATCGAGAAAATATCATACAGAAATGGAAACGCGAATAAAGAACCATCGTCATTTATCAAAATACGGAAAATTTATAATCTCAGTTCCAGACTGTCAACCTATTATTGAACAATATGATTTTGAAGGAAAACTGATTAATATCTTTGATTTTAGCACTATAAAACCAGTATCGAGAACATTAGAATTTATTAGGGAATCAAAACAAATAGAAAATAGTTATTTTGTATTAAATTCCGATATATACATTTATAAAAACTCTTTGTTTGTTTTGATAACAAATCAAGAAAATGAAAAAAATGTAAATAATAATAAAATAATTGAGTTTAAAATTCTTGATGATAAAATAGTTCCAAATAGAATATTACACTTAGGAAATGGATGGTTTAATACATTTTGTGTTTCTGAACACGGAATAGGTACATTTAATGCTACAAGTGGAAATTTAATACTTTATAGATATGAAACTAATTAAACAGTTACGCATGCTTGTCTTAATTTTTGGTATAATTTTTTATTCTTCATGTTCAAAGACTAATAAAAGCGATTTGAACATGAAAACTAATGCATATTATAATCAGAAATTGACATTGTTTGAAAAAAAAATCAATTCTCTGAGTGAAATAATCGGAGATACAGTAGATATTGCGAATAAGGCTGTATTTATTTATTGTGGATATGATTGTGAAACATGTATTGAAAAGGGTTATATGTTTGCCTCGAAACTTGATAACTTAAAAAGAAAGCAATCTGTGTTTATCGTTTCAACATCGGCCAATATAGCAAAAGACCAAATAAAAAGTGCTTATCAGAACTTTGTATATAAAGATGAACATGATTTAATAAGGAAAGAGTTAAAATATATATATACTCCTGTATTTTTATTGTTTGGTTCAGATAAAAAAATCACTTCAGTTTATTTCCCAGGAATAGATAGTATTGACGATGAAAATAAATTCTTAGAAGAGTGTAAATTTGACTAAAGTAAACAATAAATCATGTGAACTTAGTTTCGCAAATGTATATGCATCAATATTAACAACTTTATTAACTCAACAAAATATCATTACTGAATTTGCTAACAAAAAATAGAATATTCTTTTGTTTTTCAAAAAACACATGTACTCCAATGTATAGAACAAACAATTGAAATAATAAAGAATATTTTCCCAGATTATCAACAAAATGAAAAGATAATATTTATTTCACCAGATTATGACAAGAGATTTAGAGGTAATTGCTATGGTAAGAGATTATTGACATTAGAGCATTCTAAATTTGGGATTCCAATTGAAGATACTGAAGCACCCTTTTTCTTAATACTTAACGAAAAATTACTTATTGAATCGATTCATATTGTTATTTAGCAAAAATTCTGACAATCAGCGCATTATTATTAGACAAAAACAAAAGTTTATTGATATGTTACAAAATGAGCAAATCTTACAAATAGAAAGTGAGAATTACACATTAGACAAAACAATCTCTGTCCAAAACATAGAGAAACAAAAAAAATTCACTAAAAACATATTTCTAAGAAAAACATTAGTTTTGTTTGTTTCAAGTACTAATTGTAATGATTGTTCAACTTATTGTTTAAGTGTAATAAAAAATGACTCTTATTCAAATTCAAAAAGGATAATAGTTTTTGCATCGGGTTATAGTATTAGAGATTTATTTGTTTTCTATAAATCCAACAAATTTAACAATTCGGTTTATAGTTTGACAACATTAGGACTACCAATTGAAAAATTAAATATGCCATTTATGTTTTTGATAGATGATAAGTTAACGCCAACACATTTTTTTATTCCAAGAAAGGAAATGCCATACCTAACAGACAAATATCTAAGTTTAATAAAAAAACAACTAGAATAATGTGATAAAAACAAAATATATCTATATTTTCATTATATCTTGCTGCATTATAATTTGCGAATATCTTATTGCAGATTATTTTTCATCACGGTCTTTAAGAACTCCAGAACTTACAACTATTGAAATTCAAAAAGATTCTATTTTTATTGGCAAAGTAAGCTATCATTCAAAAGAAAATGTATCTTTTCAGCTAAAAAATACAGGAAAGCAGCCTTTCACAATTCAAGCAGTTAATAGTTCCTGTGGGTGTATATCAGCTAAATATGATAAACAACCTATTGCAATTGGAGATATAGCCACAGTAATATTGGAATTCAAACCAAATTCACATGGCTATTTTTCCAAAACAGTGGATGTAATGTGTAATGTCCCCGAAGGATTTGTTAAATTAAAAATATGTGGTGAAGTACAGGCGGAATGAGGCAATAATTGATAAATAATAGCTAATAATTGACTGTAAAAGCGACTATCAGAAAAACTTAGGAATTTTTATGTTTAAAAATATGAATAATAATTTGCGATTAAAATAATAGATATCACTAACAACTGGAAAATGGGGCGGAAAAATTGTCTACACTCGCAAAGGTTTCGACAATACCCTCCGCCCCGGCTTCCTCCTAAAAACGAAGAAAAGTGACACAAAAGTAGAAAAAAAGAACGAGAAACTCAGAAACTACGTGTTTCGGGCTGATGAGTTAATGGATACAGCCACAAAAACTAAATTATTAATACAAAAAAATCAAAAGAAAATAATATGAAAAAGAAAATTTTCGGTGCTTTGGTAGTAGTGGCCATTGCCGTAGGTGCAATGATAAATGTAAATTTAAATAAAGTGAGTAATAAGGGTGACCTTGCATTGGCAAATGTGGAAGCGTTGGCACAGGGAGAATCGGCATATAAAGGCAAGATTGCTTATAAGGGTGAGACTACTTGTTGTTCAGGAGATCAATTATCAGATTGCTCAGCTAACCCTTGTTAATTTAATAAATAATTAAGGTAGAACTATTTTTTCTTGTTGATAATTTAAGTTTTTATATTAAGTAATTGGATAAATATAACTTCAAATAAATCAATAAGAATAGATAGTTCTTATAAAATCACAAAAACAATATAATCGTTATGAAAAATATTCTATTTAATAAAAGTATAATCTTAGGATTATTTTTTGCTTTATTTTTTGTTCAATGCAATATTAAAGAAAAGTCTGACTCAAATAATGTCCGCAAGATTGTTGTTTCACCTTTAGATGCTATCACTTTAAAAGCAACAGAATTATTTGATAGCGTTGAAATTGTAGCTTTAGAGAGTGATGATAATAAAGTATTTGTCAAACCAGAGAAACTAATAACATATAACAATCATTTCTTTTTTAAATCAAGAAATGAATTAACTGTTTTTGATTCAATTGGGAAGTTCTGTTTCAAAATTGATAAAAAAGGACCTGGTCCAGGCGAGTATATTTCCTTTTCAGATTATCAAATAGAAAAAGATGGTTCTATTACAATAAACGATGGACAAGGAAGAAAACTAATTAGGTATTCTAATACAGGTAATTTTATAAAAGAAATTAAACACAATCTATTTTCTACAAATTTTTTCATCCTAAATAAAAATTATGTTATTAATTCAGGACCCTTAATCAATAGTAATACAAAATGTAGGGTAAATATAATTTGTGAAGATAATCCAACAAAAATAACAGGGTTTTTAGAAGAAAGTGATAATAATAGACTAGTACGTATTTTTGAATATACTAATTTCTCTTATTTCAAAGATACATTATCTTATTCATATTGTTCATCAAACACAATCTATTATTTAAAAGACAAGACAGCTAAGCCTCGATTATATGTTGATTTTGGTAAAAACACCCTCCCTGAGAGTTATTTCGCAGAAAATAATGATGTTGTAAAATTTGTAAGCAATCTAAAAGAGACAGAATATGCATCAATAATTGATGGGTATCAAGAAACAGATAAATTTCTATTTTTCTTATATTGTTTCAAAGGAAAGAGATCTTTTGTTTTTTGGAACAAGACTGACAATTTAACGTATAATTATAATAAATTAAATGACGATTTGTTATTTCCTGATATTATGCAGAAAACTTCTTATGATTTATTGCCTATACTCATGGATAATAATTACTTGTATATATCTATGGAATCAAATACTTTTAAAGATTTATATGAAAAACTTAAAGAGAAATTAAGCAACAAAGAGTGGGAGATTTACAAAAAAAATCATCAATTTATAGAAAAAACATATTCAAACTTATCTCCTGAAGATAATGCTATTATACTTAAATATAGATTTAAAAAACACAAAAATAAAATATAAGAATGTATAAACAAAAGTCTATTAGACATTTTATTATCCCATTTGTGATGTTTACCTCGTTTTTTAGTTTTTTTTCTTGCAAAGAATTAACTAAGAAAAAACAGAATATTATAGAGGAATGGTATGAAAAAAAGATTTTAATTCCTGAAAATATAACATTTAAAAGTATGGGGCACGATACAGTATGTTCTTCTATCTTAAATCATCATTACAAAGTACTAGTTTATGTTGATTCAGCGGGATGTACACCTTGTCACTTAATGTTACCAGAATGGAAAACGTATATGAGTACTTGTGAGCGTTTGGCGTATGATGTTGGATTCTTATTTGTAGTTCAGTCAAATAATTATAGGGCATTAGAACAAGACTTATACTTGCAACATTTTACTTATCCTATCATATATGACTCAAAGAATGAATTTGATAAACTTAATCAATTTCCAAAAGGACAAAAATATCGAACTTTTTTATTGGATGCTAAAAATCATGTAGTACTCATAGGCTCTCCAATTGAGAATATAGAAATTAGCGCATTGTTCGATAAAATCCTTAGAGGAGATGGAGATAAAAATAATTTCACTAAATGAAAAGTCGCAAAGACAAGAACTGTCCCTATAGATAAAACTGATGTACAACTATTAAGAGATTCTTTGTATTTGGGTAAAATCTTGAACTCATCAATTAAAAACTGCTCATTTGTATTGAAGAATAAAGGGAAAAAACCACTACTAATTCAATCTGTAAAAACTTCTTGCGGTTGTACTGTGGCAAAATACGATAAGAAACCAATACCCCAAGGAGAAACAACTACTATTGTGTTGGAGTATAAGCCGAACTCGTTGGGTTACTTTAGTAAGACAGCAGACGTAGTATGTAATGTGCCCAAAGGGTCTGTACGACTAAGAATAAGTGGGGAAGTGGTGGAGAAATAAGGAAACTGTTCACAATAAAACATGTCTCTGACTATTGAAAACTATAAAAATTTGTAACGTAATTAAAAACTATTTATATGATAAATCTCATTAAGACTCTGTTGTATTTAGCTGTCATTATGGCAATTGTATCTTGCTCTTCCAAGCCAAAAGAAGCAAAAGTAGAACAAGTACAAACTAAGTTAGCCGAAGAGCAGACTCAGGTAAAAGTTGTAAAACTATCCAAAACCGCTTTTGCAAGTGAGATGTTAGCTAATGGCACAGTGGCCGCTAGTCGCAAGGCTGATTTGTATTTCCAGTCTAACGAGATAGTTACAAGTGTTTTTGTAAAAAACGGTGAGCGAGTAGTAAAGGGTCAGAAAATTGCGCAACTCGATTTGTTTAAACTCAACAATGCCCTGCAACAAGCCTCTGATAATTTGGAGAAAAGTAAACTGGAATTGCAGAATGTGTTGATAGGTCAGGGTTACGCACTAAAAGATTCGGTACGTGTGCCGAAAGATGTGATGCGAATAGCTAAAACCCGTAGCAACTTTGAAAATAGCCGTATTCAGCATGAAATGGCGGCTTACAATCTAAGAAATGCTGTTTTGTATGCCCCTTTCAGTGGTGTAGTTGCGAATCTGTTTAGCAAGGAACAAAACCAGCCTACAAATGGTCAGGCTTTTTGTACAATTGTAGATAATGCTGCACCGGAAATTATTTTTCAGGTACTGGAAAGCGAACTAGTCCTAATTTCAACAGGCGATAAAGTGGTGGTCTCACCTTTTTCGGTTACCGATTATAATGGGGTGGGTAGGATTGTAGAAATAAATCCGGTAGTGGATAAAAACGGAATGGTACGGATAAAAGCTACTGTTCAGTCGCCTACAAACAAGTTATATGATGGAATGAATGTGAATGTGCGGGTACAAAAAACGTTGCACAATCAGTTGGTTATTCCCAAAAAAGCATTGGTATTGCGTAGCAACCGTCAAGTAGTTTTCACACTTCGCGATGGCAAAGCTATGTGGAACTACGTAAAAACCGGCTTGGAAAATTCAACCGGATTTATTGTTATCGAAGGTCTTACTGAAGGTGATAATGTAATTTATGATGGAAATATCAATTTAGCACACGAAGCTCCCGTAACTGTAGCAAAATGATAAAATACCTGCTAAATCGTCCTATTGCCGTATTTATGGTTTTTACGGCATTCTTTATTCTGGGCATGGTAACCTACATGAATATCCCAATTTCTTTGCTGCCTGATATTGCCATACCCGAAATTACTGTGAAAATTTCAGGAAAAAATACATCTGCACGCGAATTGGAAAACACTGCGGTAAAACCAATCCGCCAACAGCTGTTGCAAATAGGAAGTTTACGTGACATCCACTCCGAAACAAGGGATGGTAATGCCATTATACGCTTGAAATTTGAATATGGTGCTAATACGGATTTAGCATTTATTGAGGTCAACGAGAAAGTAGACCTAGCCATGAATTACATTCCAAAAACAGTAGATCGTCCGCGGGTAGTAAAAGCCAGTGCCACGGATATTCCTGTTTTTAATTTGAATCTAACACTCAAGAATAAAAAAACATCTGATAAAACGGATGAGACAGAGTTCATAAATTTATGCGAGTTTTCTGAAAATGTAATTAAACGTCGTATAGAGCAACTGCCTCAAGTAGCCATGGTGGATGTTACCGGAGTAGTCAAAAAACAAGTGATGTTAATGCCAAATCATAACTTGCAAGAAATTTCGGGCATAACCAATGGAGATATAGAATCTGCGTTAGCGAACAATAATATAGATCCCGGAAGCATGACAGTCAGGGATGGTTATTACGAATATAATATCAAATTTTCTACGATAGTACGCTCAGTAGAAGATATTGAAAGTATTTTACTCCGCAAAAATGGTAAAATTTATCATCTGAAAGATCTGGCAAGTGTAAGCATTGTTCCTGTGAAAGAAACAGGAATGGCTTATTACAATGGCAAAAGGGCTGTGGTGATGGAAGTTATCAAGCAAAACAATGAAAAAATAAGCGACCTGCAAACTGAAATAGCTAAACTGACCGATGATTTTAAAAATAAATACCCTGATATTGATTTTTCGGTATCCCAGAATCAGACTGTTTTATTGGACTATACCATTTCTAACTTAAAACAAAACCTGATTATAGCCTTTATTTTTGTTTGTTTTGTTTCTGCTATTTTCTTGAAAGATGTTCGGACATCGATTATTATAAGTCTGAACATGATTGTTTCGCTTGTCATTACTTTTTTATTCTTTTATTTGTTTAACGTGTCATTGAATATGATTTCGTTAACGGGATTAGTACTGGCTTCGGGCATGATGATTGATAATTCAATTATTGTTACCGACAATATAGGACAGTACCGCCGGAAACATTTCAGCATTGAGAATTCATGTATAAAAGGAGCCAATGAGGTAATTGCACCTATGTTAACCTCCTCTTTTACCACCACCTCCGTTTTCGTACCCTTAATATTTTTAAGTGGTATGGCAGGGGCTCTGTTTTTCGACCAGGCTTTTTCGGTAACTGCCGGTTTGTTTGTCTCCTATATTTCGGGAATTATCTTTCTACCAATATGCTACAAACTTATTTATTCCATTAAATTACCGGAAAAATGGCTGAAACGCGAAACGGATCTACTGAATAGACCTTACAAAGATTCTATTTTTGATAGGATATATGACAAGGGTACACATTGGGTATTCAGTCATAAAGCATTGACGATATTACTAATGATTGGCATGTTTCCGGTTTGTGTGCTGCTGTTTTGGATTATTCCTAAAGAAAAAATGCCTTATATTACTCAAACCGAGATGATGGTAAAAATTGATTGGAATGATAATATCCACTTGTCTGAAAACAAGAATAGAGTAGAGAGTTTACTTCGAAATTTGAATGGAGCTTTGCCCGAACACGCCGCCTATTTGGGTCAACAACAGTTTTTGCTTAACAAAGAGAAAGAACAAACAGCATCAGAAGCCGAAATATATATGAAAGCTAAACAGGTAGATGATGTGCCTAAATTGAAACAAAAAGTTAGCAATTATCTTGCTAAATTTTATCCGTTGGCTGTAGTTACCATATCTCCGGTAGGGAATATCTTTGAAAAGATTTTTGAAACCGGCGAACCCGATTTGAGTGTTGAGTTATATTCAAAAAATGAAAGTGATTCAATATCTCGGAATGAAATTCAAAGCATTGAACAAAAAATAACAAATGAAACGCACGAAAAGCCAATAACTATTCCGTTTCAAATGCAGATGAATTTGAAGATAGACAGGGAGAAACTATTGCTATATAATGTTTCATACGATGAAGTGTATAATGTATTGAAAACTGCATTCAAAGAAAATGAAGTTGCAGTGCTACGCTCGTATCAACAATATCTGCCTATCGTACTGGGCGGAGAAGAAAAAACAATCAATGAAATTGTTCAGAATACATTGGTAAAAACATCGTTTAATGAGCAAGGACAATCTTTTGGAGTGCCATTAAGTGATTTTCTAACAGTCACTTATTCAGAAGACCTGAAATCGATTATTTCAGGAAAGCAAGGCGAATATATCCCTCTACAATTTTACGAGACAAAAAACCCTGACAAAGTTATTGAAAAAGTTAAAACGGATATTTCAACGAATAATAAATGGAACATTGATTTCTCTGGTTCATTCTTTTCAAATAAAAAAATGATTAATGAATTGATAATAATTCTAATGATATCAATATTGTTGATGTATTTTATTTTGGCAGCACAATTTGAAAATTTTGTATTACCGTTAATTGTATTACTCGAAATACCTATTGATATAACAGCTTCGTTGGGGCTACTACTTGTATGCGGCCATTCGCTCAACCTAATGTCGGCAATTGGAATTGTGGTAAGTGCAGGTATAATTATCAACGATAGTATTTTGAAAGTAGATATGATGAACCGGCTTCGTAAAACCGGAATGTCTGTAATGGATACTATACACGAGTCGGGCAGGCGAAGACTGAAAGCCATATTAATGACCACTTTTACATCAATCGTTTGTATGTCACCTTTATTGTTTAGCAATGATATGGGCTCACAAATGGAAACTCCATTAGCCCTTGGTTTAATTGGTGGAATGGTAATGGGTACACCGGTTAGTTTGTTTGTAGTTCCGTTGGTTTATTGGTTTATTTATCGAAATAAAGAAGTGAAAAATAATGCATAATTCACAATGCATAATGCATAATTAAAGAATATGAATAAAATAATTATAACTCTCATTATTAGTGCAATATCAGTGTGTGATATTTTTGCACAGCAAAAAGTACTTAAACTGACGCTAGAACAAACCATTGCCATAGCAAGTGATAGTTCGCTACAAGCATTTGTATCCAAAAACCTTTATTTGTCAAGTTATTGGCAGTATAAAACATTTAAAGCAGCACGACTGCCATCACTTTCGCTAAACACGACTCCTATTTCCTATAATAACACCTTTGTTAAACGGTATGACTCCGAACAAAATGTTGATGTTTACCGTCAACAAAAATCATTATATGCTTATGGTAGTTTGGTATTAAATCAAAATATTGACTTAACAGGTGGGAGTATTTTTGTTAATTCAGATATGGGGTGGATAAAAAACTTTGGTGATTTAAATTCCTCTCAATTTACTGTAATTCCTCTTCAAATTGGGTATCAACAGAATTTACTCGGATACAATGGTTTTAAGTGGGAAAAGAAAACAGAACCGTTGAAATATGAAAATGCAAAACGAAAGTTTCTGTTTCAAACAGAAGAAATATCGGAAACCTGTATTCAATATTTCTTTAATCTGGCGAGTGCTCAAATAGAATATAAACGTTCAATAGAAAATCTAAGTTCAACCGACACGCTATATCAAATTGGACAAAAACGATTTGCAATTGCTGCTATTCCTAAAGCCGAATTACTGACTCTGCAATTAGATGCTTTAAATGCAAAAAATAGTCTGAGAAATGCTCAAACGAATCTAAGTAAAGCAATTTCAGCACTGGTTACATTTCTTAATTTGGAAAAAGGGACAGAGATTGAACTTCTTTTGCCAGAGAAATTGAATACATTGCAAATTTTGGTAGATATTGCTTTACAGCATTCCAGGGCAAATAATCCGACCTATCTTGAAAATAAAACAGATATATTGGATGGAGAAAAGCAAGTAGATCAAACGTCAAAACAATTGCTTTATAATGCTTCGATTTACGCCAGTGTTGGATTCAATAACGTAGCTGAAAAATGGAATATGGCATATACAAATCCTATTCGACAAGATATTATATCAGTAGGCCTAAATATCCCAATTTTAGATTGGGGTGTACGGAAAGGAAGAGTAAATATGGCAAAAAATAATTTGAATGTGATTAAAATATCCGGCAAGCAAAAAGAAATAGCTTTAGAACAAGATGTTGTTAATACAATTCAGGATTTTAGTATTCAGCAAGATGTAATTTCAAGTGCTGAAACAGCTACAGGTATTGCTGATTTAGCTTATCAAGCTACCAAAGAACGATTTATCATTGGCGAAAATGATATTAGTGCATTAACCTTATCGCTCAATCGTCAAACGGAAGCGAAACGAAATTATATTGAAGCGCTCAAAAACTATTGGTTAAGTTATTACAAAATACGAAAGCTTACTCTTTTTGATTTTGAAAAACAAAGCTCTTTACTTGTAAAATTTGACAGTTTAATGAAAGTTCGCTGATGATCCGTAAATTACCCATTTCTTCATTCTCAACTATTTTGGTGTTTCTTTGTCTTACCATTATCGGTATTGCTTTGATACCAAGGTTACCCATCAAATTATCCCCATCAAAGGCAATACCATCTATTAACGTAAGCTTTTCACTCCCAGGTCAATCATCAAAGGTTGTTGAAACGGAAGTTACGTCTAAATTGGAAGCCATGTTGAGTCGGCTTGAGGGAATTCAAGATATTAGTTCTACTTCAGGAAATGGCTGGGGCAGGATAAATATTAATTTAGATAAACATGTTGATATAGATGTTGCCCGCTTTGAAGTTGCAACAATAATTCGCCAAACAAGGCCTTCTTTGCCACCTCAAACTAGTTACCCAAATATTTCAGCAAGTAAATCGGATGAAAATTCAAATCGTCCGTTTATAAGTTATACGATTAATGCTCCTGATAAACTTTCACAGATATTCGGATTTACTGAAAAAAAAATCAAACCAAAATTAGCCAATATCAAAGGCATTGATCGTATTGATGTTTCTGGTTCAACGCCGATGGAATACCGATTGGAGTATGATGCAAAACAATTAGAAACATTAGGTGTAAATGTAGGTGAGATACAACAAGCAATCAATAATTACCTTTCAAAGGAGTTTTTAGGTGATGGATTAGTTGAACAACTACCCGGGCATAAAACCTCAATCCGTGTTCTTCTTAGTTCTAATAATATAAAAAATGTTGGATTTGATTGTTCCGGAATAATTATTAAAACTCAATCAGGACAGTTGATTAATCTCGATAGAATTGTTAAGGTTAGTTATCAACAAGCTGAATCACACTATATTTATCGGATAAATGGGTTGAATTCTATTTATCTGTCCGTTGTAGCTAAAGAAACTGCAAATCAACTTTCATTAAGTGAAATAGTCAAAAAGGAGATGACTGAAATTCAATCAGTACTACCCAAAGGATATGAAATCCATATAAGTTATGATGCTACTGAATACATTAGAGAAGAACTTAACAAGATTTATTTTCGCTCAGGTCTTACCCTATTTATACTATTACTTTTTGTTTTGCTGGTATATCGAAACTTCAAATACCTATTGCTCATAACTTCATCTTTAGTAATTAATTTGTCAATTGCAGTAATTGTCTATTATCTTTTAAAGTTGGAAATTCATCTCTATTCCCTGGCAGGTATTACTATTTCTATGACCTTAATCATTGATAATGTCATTATAATGTCGGATCAATTAATGAGGAGAAAAAATATGTATGTTTTCCTAGCCATAGTAGCTGGAACACTTATTACAATCGGTTCATTGTCTATGATATTTTTAATGGACGATAAAATAAAACTTAATTTGCAGGATTTCGTATTTGTTCTGATTATCAATCTGCTGATTTCTTTACTTGTAGTACTTTTTGTAGTCCCTATATTACTAGATGTATTTAAAATTGAGACTTCGCACATATTCCGTCAAAAGAAAGGTATTTTAAAAAAAATACGTTGGGACAGAATTACAATATGGATAAAACAAATCTATGGAGTCTATTGCGTATTCGCTTGCCGTTGGAAATACCTTTTAATCACATTGTTGATACTAGGTTTTGGATTACCTGTTTTTATGCTCCCCGAAAAATTGGAAGGTAATGAAAAATGGAAAGAGAAATACAATCAAACTTTCGGTTCGGAATTTTATAAGGAAACTATAAAACCATATACAGATAATATTTTAGGGGGAAGTTTGCGCCTCTTTGTTCAAAAAGTATATGAAGGATCTTATTTTACTGACAGACAAGAAACAAGCCTTTATGTGACGGCTACTTTACCCAATGGCTCAACAGTAGCACAAATGAACTCTTTAATACAGCGAATGGAGGCATATTTGAGTCAATTTAAACAAATAAAGCAGTTCCAAACAACGATTGAAAGTGCTCGTAGAGCTAATATTTCTATTCAATTTAGCAAGGAGGATCAGTATTCCGGATTTCCAAATTCGCTTAAATCAAATTTAATAACGAAAGCTTTGGAGATGGGAGGTGGTAGTTGGGGTGTTTACGGTTTGGGCGATGGATTTAGTAATGATGTTAGCGAAAGTGCAGGCTCGTATCAGGCAGAGTTATATGGGTATAATTATGATGAATTAAACGAATGGGCAAAAAAACTGAAAGCAAAGTTACTTGAATTTAGAAGAATTAAGGAAGTGACTATTAATTCTGAGTTTAGTTGGTATAAAGATGATTACCAGGAATTTGAATTTAATCTTGATAAAAAATTATTAGCTGAAAAAGGAATAGCTCCTATTCAACTTTTTAGTTCGTTAAACAATACAACAGGGAAGTCTATTTATGTAGGTGATGTTTTTTCAAATCAAGGACAAGAACATATTTTCTTGGATGCCAAACAGGCTCAAAGTTATGACATTTGGAATCTAAGCCATGTACCAATAAAAACTAATGATAAACAAGTGAAACTAACTGATGTTGCAAAAATTGAAAAGGGACAATCACCACAGAATATCTATAAAGAAAATCAACAATATCGGTTGTGTATCCAATTTGAATATATTGGTGCATCTGAACAAGGTCAAAAAGTGTTGGAGAATGTGGTCACTGATTTTAAAAAGGAGTTGCCAATGGGTTATACCATAGAAAATAAAAGCAGTAGAAATTATTATTGGGGCAAAGATAATGAAAAACAGTATGGATTATTATTCCTGATTTTAGTCATTATCTTCTTTTTGTCTGGTATCCTTTTTAATTCATTGAAACAGCCTTTCGCTATCCTTTTTGTTATTCCGGTTTCGTTTATAGGTATTTTTTTCACTTTTTACCTCTTTAAACTGAATTTTGACCAAGGAGGATTTGCATCGTTTGTACTTTTATGCGGACTCACTGTAAATGCAAATATCTATATCATTGATGAGTACAATCGAATTCTAAAACAAAAGAATGTATCTAGACTTCGAGCCTATTTGAAAGCATGGAGTGTGAAAATGCGCCCTATTCTATTGACAATGACTTCGACGATACTTGGTTTTATGCCTTTTATAATTGGAGCTACAAAGGAGGCATTTTGGTTCCCATTAGCGGCAGGTACTATTGGTGGATTGATTTTTTCTTTATTAGGTATTATTTTGTTTCTTCCTATTTTTCTTCAGGTTTCAAGCAGAAAGAAATTATGACTTAAACAAAAATACCTCTGTGAATTATGCTCGTAGTTTATTGAATGTTTCCAATGGGGACAGTGGACACAACACGTTTTTTTTCGCCTGACACATCGAGCCCCGGTATCCACTCAAAAAAATGCGTTGTGATAGAGTTTGATAATGTTGAAAAGTAAGAATAAGTTTTCGAGACTAATTCTTACTTTTTTAGGATATGGATAACGAAAAACTTATTTCCTGCTTTCCAACATTTAAAGAAAATCAGAATTTATGTTTTATGCCTTATGCTGACCCTGAAATAAATGCCCCAAAACAATATGCCAGTTTTTCTGAAACTATATTTTTGGAAACAGAGAAAACAGGCAAACTGTTTTTGAATAGGGACAACGGATAAACTACATTCAGCGATTAAATTATTTGCTACCGCTTGAATAAAATAATTTATCCGCTAAAAGAAGTTATTGCTGTTTTAGCACTTCGTACAATAGAATACATGTTTACACTTTATGTGAGATAAAGAAGTGTTTACTCTTTTGCCTATAATATTTGAAATCCAACGAAAATTAACTTCTCGTTGGATTGACTAAATATAATGGACTTTTAAACGTTTTTTCAATCTGTACCTAGCATGACATAGTTTTTCGCTACCGGGATCAATTAAGATTTTTTACCCACAATATGCTTCTTACTACAATATTGGCCTTTTGAATTTACTTTCATACAGTTCATTGATTTTTTCTTTGTAACTTTCAAGGTGCTGTAGGATGATATTCTCAACATAGCTGCTTAGGTTGGTTTTACGTCCACCTATCATATTGACAATCTTCAAAAGGGTTGAGTGAGTTTCTTTAGCGATGCAGATGCTTTTTCGGTAGCTTAGATCGACTTTTTCGAAGTAGGTTTCACAGTAGTCCACTTCCTCAGCTTGCTCTTCATTTAGAGCTTCAATGACATCGGAAGTTTCAATTGCCGATTTATTTTCTTCGATAATAATTGTACGCTCATTTTCGAGAATAGCATTTCGTTGCATAGGTAAACCTTGAGAAATTACTTCTCTCATAAAATCTTCATCCACTTTTGGGATATTCGTTTGCTTTGCCATAATTGTTTTAAATAAATGATGTGTTGTTTTTCTATGTATTTTAATATGAGTTGTTTTGTCTCTTTAAGACAATATTTATTACAGTAAAGATTGATTGTCATGTTCTCAAAATTTCATGTTGACTTTTATGTAAGATTAAAAGTATTCGAGATTATAATACTTCTTGAAACTAATCTTTAAACAATTCAAATTACCATCTAAACTATCATAAGTTTTTGTTGACAAGAATGTTCTCAATCAATATTTAATGCAAATAAAAACATTAAATCATTCCCTTTTTCAAACTGTCTTAGTCTGGCACAGTCTGTCTCCGTTTGTCCTACATAAGGCTTTCGCAGAGTTTGTAATCCGAGACTAATTTTTTACTCTCACTTATAAGCTCAATTCAATAAATCTCCATGCAATCAATAAAGCTAATCGCATTTGCACTTAGCAAATGGCAAGTTGTATTTTGAGCTGCTTGAAATTCTTTCAGCAGCTCAAAATGACTTGCCCTTTCAGGGACAAAAACACCTCCGAAGTCGGTGTTTTATAAGAATAATTCTCGATAATGAGTGTTATTTTAAAGTTCTATGTTGAAAAATAGTTTTACCACTTTTCAATATGAAATTTAGTCGGTTTGAAAATTTTTCACACGAAAATTCTGAAATTCTGAAAGAAATGTTGTACAAAAGTTTATCTCAAATGAGATTTCCAAAATTTATAAAACTTTATTCCTTTGGATTGTTTATGATATAACCACGACATACATTTGATTGAAGCTGAAACACAGATTTAAGTTATGTACAAAGTCTGCTTGAACATAGAAGTGACAAAACTACTAAGATTTACATGCATATTACCACCAAGGTTTCGAGCAGATAAAAATCCAGTGGATAAATTGGCAATTAATTAAAAGCCATGTTGATAATGTGAAAAATAGTTTATATCTTTGACACTTATTTTAATTAAAAACGACAAATACATCATTTACATGCTCAACTATTAAGATTTGGGTATATGAACTTACTAAAAATTCTTGTATTTGTTTATTTCTCATATTTACAAGCAAATAAATTCCAGTAAGTACAAATATAAGTCGGATATATAAGCACTTGAAGTACATATAAACAAATTTGAAGTGTACATGGTATGGTATTAGCTGTCAGTGTAAAAAAGGAAAAAGTAGACATGAGACTAATGTCAGAAAAAAATGAAGGTATTTGTGTAACGCATATTTTGATTTAAAATGATGACATATAAAGAAATAATTGATTGGCTTTTACAACAAAAGATAACCGTTCTTGCAGGGGCTGGAATTTCTTATGATTCAGGCTTGCCTATTGTGTCTGCATTTTATCAACATTTTTTACCTATGTTTTACGAAAAAGAAGATGTTGATAAAATAACTCACATAATTCAAAATGAGCATATTCCATTTGAACGAATGATGGAACACATTTTTAGTTATACAGGAAATGATTATGCCATAATGGATATATTTGCTAATGGAGAACCAAATACAATACATGAAATTCTTGCTAAAATGTTTGCTGACGGTTGGTCAAATGAGCTTTATACAACAAATTTCGATTGTCTTATTGAAAAATCACTTGATAAAATTGGATTAACAAAACAAAAAGATTATGGATATTATTTTGAAGAAAAAGGATTCTCTAAATTCACTAAAACGCACTCTAACAAGAATAATCTGATTAAGATTCACGGTACAATTGACCAAAAAGAGACTATACGAACTACACTTGAAACAATTACAAGTTCAAGCTTACTTACGTCCCGTAAACCTGCTATTGAACGATTATTTTCGACAGGTAGTCATGATGTGGTTATGGTAATAGGTTATAGTTTCTCTGATGTGTTTGACATTAATAAATACATAAAGGAGCTAAACGTTTCAAAGAAAATAATTATTGTTAATCACACAAGGGAAAGCGATATTACGATAAGACCTTTGAATTCCATTAATGACATCAGTGGTAAAAATCCTTTTATGAATAAAAACATTGAAGGTTTAATTATAAATGTTAACACATTATCCATTTTATCGGAACTTTGTTTAGCTAAATATGGCATTATACCTAATATTATTTCTCAAAAATATGATTGGAAATCTTATCTTGATAATTGGGGGACTAAATTCGACAGACCTCATAGAAATTACATAGCAGGAGGAATATGTAATTCTATGAATGAATTTAATATTGGTGAAAAATATATTACGCAAGCATTTGAAGATATTGGGTCGAATAAAATCGATTTATACATATCAATTATAAATCATTACGCTCTTTCGCGGTTTAGAACCCGAAAAGACCAAGCAGAGTGTAGTAATCTTATTAGTCTATGCAAAAGTGCCATCCTGTTACTTGAAAATAATAAACACAACCTATCAGAAGATTTCTATATAAAAAGATTAGATGATTTGACATATCGTATTGGTCGCATATATGAGGATGGTCTTTTTGATTATAAAAAAGCACTTCGTCAATATTTTTCAGCATATAGAATTGAATATAAATTCAATGACATTTTAGAAATGTCTAAAACATTACACGAAATAGGAAGAACTTATGCTTCTTTGGGCAATTTAACTTCTGCGATAAAGTGTTTCAATAAAAGTATAAAGTTGAAGAGAAAATGTGGTTACATTGGTGGTATTACAAGAACTTATTATACAATGGCGGCAGAAATTCTCAAAAATAATAGAAAAAAACTCAGGCTAGCTGAATATTATTTGAGAAAAGCTGAAGAGAATGCCAATATCGTTGGAGAAATTGATCTTACTTTCTACATCCATAATTTGCAGGGTACAATTTTGATGGAGAAGAAAGAATGGGAGAAAGCCTCAGAGATATTTGTCAAAAACCTATATTCATTGGAAAATCAACCCCATAAAGATATTTTTGCTACTGCAAGTTATAATCTTGCTCGTTGTGAAATAAGATTAAAAAAATATTATAATGCAATTAACCGTTTAGACCTGAATTCGAAGAGAGTTTTTGACTGGGGAATGAATCAAAGAATTTTCAGAAACAATCAAGAATTGGCATTTGCCTATTTACTATCAGACAATCCAGAAAAATGTTATTGCTATCTCTCAGAAAATACAACGTCATTGTCTCTCGTAACAAATCCAGAAAAAGGTCATTTTTTCTTTTATTTAGCATTATATTACAAGAAATATAATTTGAAAAATTATTGTAACATCTTATTAAGTATCTCAAAACAACATTTTCAAGAAGATGACAATGTAAGAGATTTCTTCTCTCTTAAAAAACATTTTTTAAAAGAAATAATATCTGATAAGACATTAGAATTGAGCGAAAATAGATATATATTACAAGAAGTAATAAATGAATTTAATGAAACAAAGGGTTAAAAATATAGTTAAGAAAAAATAAATTCAGACTGCTAGCACACACCCTCTCTATGTGCTTTGGCCGGCTTAATTGCATTTCGGCAGTTTTGCTCTCGGAAACCGCCCATAGCTACGCTCGTTATGCACAAGCCAAAAAAGGAATCATTGTTTGAAAATTGAAATGAAGGATGAGTGATAATCGACTTCTGAAATTATAGAATAAACCATTTTTAGAATAGATAAATACCTATTGTGTAATAAATAAACAATTTTGAATGCCAAATCAAACAGAATTAATAGGCTCACATCCTATCGCTCCAAATATATTTTCGAAATGGTTGCAGTGTAATGATGTAACAATAACTGCAACAAAGACACATAGATCATTGACTCCGATACTTTCAACGACTGACAGTGAATTGGTTGAATGGTTAGGAAGAAAAATTTTCGAACATCATCATAGTGACTATCGGATTGAGCAATTAAAAAGAAATTTCGGACAACTTGGGTTTGAAAAATATGCAGAACAAAACAGAAAACTTCCTGTTGCTGATAAAACAAAAAAAGGAAACGCAACAGAAATTCTATTATCAGAATATATTGAAAGTAGTTTATCCAAAAAACTTGTAAAAGTGTTTAAACTAAAGTATAACCCTAACGCTGACCAAGCGATGAAAGGCGATGATACTTTGTTAGTTGATGTTGTAACTGACAAAAGGTCAACAAGAGTAAGATTATATTTAGGAGAAGCTAAATTTAGAAAAATACCAAATAGTACTGTTGTAGACACCATTTCTAAATCTTTATCTAAGGATAAAAAACCTTTGTCTTATTCATTTATTGTTGATGAACTTGGAAGAAGTGAAAGCACAAAAGAACTAGCTGATTTACTGGACTCATTTTTAATAGATGAGATTAAAGGAAATGGAGATTTAATATATACAGGTTTACTTTTAAGCAACTTAGATACTTTTAGAATTGTAGAAGCTAACCTCAATTCAGATAATCCTCTTTTTGTTTTAATTTCAATTGGCATTGATGACCCTGAAAAGCTTATAAATATGGCATTTGATAAAGCCGAGTATTTATTTAATAATCCTGATATAATATGAATATTGAACTTAATATTGAGCGTTTACAAAAAATAAATGCCGATAAAGTAATACAGGGGTTAATTGCACAAGCAGATGCAAGGTATATTTTATTTAATACATCAGAGCAAAGAGAGAATTTCCCAGCGTACACAATTCAAGATGAAAACTTAGTTGTTTTAGCTTTATATTATTTGGAAATAGGTTGTTCTTTTGCAGAAAAACAAATGATAGATTATTCAAGAGAACCAATCGAAAAAGGAGCTTCAATACTAGAATATGTGCATGGTTCTGAGTCAAATAAAACAGAATTAAGTAATTATTATTGTTTGGTTTCTGCTTTGGCTTATTACGCTAGTTTTCAATATTCTAAGTCTTTTATTCTAATTCGAAAGATTAAAACTAATACAATAATATCAACCTTAATAGCTTTTTTTCTTGAACGAAATTTTAATCAACTGAATGACGCAATTGAAAAAATAATAGTTGATGAAACTTACACAGATGAATTTATATCAAAAAAATACTCTGAAAATAACGAAGATGGCGAGCTGAAAATTTATGAAATAACTATAGCAAAATCCCTCAATAGATTTATCAAGTATTTTCAAACAGGCAATGAAACATATTTAGCAAAGGCAAAGGCGGATTTACAATCTTTAAAGGAAATCTCCGAACTAAATGCAGAACCAAGTATTTGGTGGGTAATTCGACTTCTCCTTCTGATTGCAGATGGATTTAGCGAGGCTTCATTATGGAACTCCTTAAGTAAGCACTTTGACATGCAATCAACAATCGTAAAAAATTACATAAAATCACTTGTTTATCAATCTCCCATAGGAATTCATGAGTTATTTATTACTCAAAGAAAGTCTCTTTCTAAAGTATTGAATAAGGAAAACAAAGGAAGTATTGTTACGATTCCAACTAGTAGTGGAAAAACACGAATCGCAGAAGTTGCTATCCTCGATTGTATAAATAAAAACTCAGAGAACAAAGTTCTTTATATAGCTCCATTCAGATCACTTGCGTTTGAAATTGAAAATTCATTAGAAAAGGTACTGAACGGTGTAAATATTACTTTATCTCATTTATATGGAGGAAGTCTCTATAGCCGTTTAGATGAAAAAGTTATTGAAGAATCTAATGTAATTATTGCAACTCCGGAAAAAGCAAAAGCCATTATTAGGGGAAATAGAGAAATTGGGAGTCAATTTAAACTTATTATCATAGATGAAGGACATTTGTTAGGTGCTAATAAAAGACTTATTGTCAATGAAATTTTTTACGAAGAGCTAAGATTTATTGCAGAAAATAATGATTGTAGATTTTTACTTCTATCTGCAGTACTTCCAAATCCAGAAGATTTATCAATGTGGCTTGCTAAATCTACTGAAACAATATATAAAGATACTTGGAGACCTTCTGATGAAAGGTTAGGAATCTTAGATTGGAACGGAGTGCAAGTTAATCTTCAATGGATGAACAACGATGAAGAAAGACCTTCATTTAATAACAAGTTTTTAATCAGCGAACAACAACCATTAAAACCTGGTCAAAGAAAAATTAGGTTTTTCCCTAGTAATAAAAATGAAGCTGTTGCTTCAACAGCATATAAACTAAGAAGTTTTGGACCAGTTTTAATTTTTGTAGGAATAAAGAACTCTGTTTTTACAATGGCTAATGCTTATCTTAGATGTCTTGGAAACGATCCTGAAGATTATAAATGGAGAAACAAACTAGACTGGAAAGCATTTGAGTTAGCCGCCATAGAAGTTTATGGAGAAAACAACAATTGGTTAATTTTCGCCAGAAAAGGAATACTTTGTCATCATGGTGGTTTACAATCCGATGTCAGACTACCATTAGAACGATTAATGAGAAGCGATAAACCACTCGTGATTATTTCAACATCAACACTAGGCCAAGGCGTAAATTTAGGAGTGTCATCTGTTGTTTTTTCAACAATTTATCAAGGGGCGGATTTAATTACTGCAAGAGATTTCTGGAATATTGCTGGTAGAGCTGGTAGGGCATTTGTTGATCATGAAGGGAAAATACTTGTAGCAAGGGATATCTCAGACACTTCAACCTTTCGCGCTAAAGAAAAAATAAAATGGTATGAAAAAACTATTAAAAGTTTCTTCAATAAAGAAGAAATAGATATTGCTTCTAGTGGTATATTAGCACTAGTAAAGGCATTATTCTTATTGACAACTGAGAGGGGTGTAGAATTCGATGTATTATTACAGTTAATAACTGAAAACAAAATAGAGGATATTGGAGAGGATGCAAAAGAAATTAATGATATTCTTGATTGGATTGATGATACTCTACTCACTTTACAAGACTTAAACAATCAAACAATTGAGATTGACTTCAGTTGGATTGAAACTTTCTTTAGACAATCATTAGCTTTCATTCAAATAAAAAATCAGCAAATTATATCCGAAGACAATTTAATCAGTTTTTTTGTTGCTAGAGTCAAAGGTATTATTGCAAAAGTTGGTGAAGACAAACAGAAATGGAAATCAATAATTAATTCTGGTATACCACTAAACAGTGACTTATTTCTAGAAAGTAAGATGGAAGAAATTAAGCTTGCAATTTTTGTTTATAGTGTATCAGATGAAACTATTGAAGATAAAATTCATTTAGCTAATTCCATTGTTAAGATTATTGATAGAATGCCTGTTTTGACTGAAGATAGTAATACTATTCAAAATGAAAACATAGACTCCATAACCGAAAAATGGATTAAGGCTGAGCCTCTTAGTGCATTAAACGCATATGAAAATGTTGATGAAGTTATAACTGATTTGTTTACATTTAAGTTACCTTGGGTTTTTAACGGTATTGCCAAAAAACTTAAAACTTTAGACATGGATGAAGACTCAGGAATTATTGAGGAGCTTTCTATGTTAATTGAAACAGGAGTTCCAAATTTAAGAGCAATAAAAATATACCAAGCAGGAATAAGATCAAGAGCAGCGGCAACTGAATTATCCTCATTTTTCGAAGATGATCTTTGGGTTAAAAGTATTCGAGATTATAAAGACGATATTATTTTAAATAAAGACTACTATCAATCTTTAGTATCTAAAACTTGTAATGAATGGATTGAATTATTATATAATTTAACAAGTATTCGAGTGCAAACCGTAGAAAATATCCCTGACTTTAGATATAAAGGAGTTCATAATCAAACTCAAATTCTTTTAGCAAAAGAAATAAATGGAAAACAGTATTTAGTAAGTCCTGATTTTTCATTCTCTAAAGAGGTAAGTACTGATATTGATTTTTCTTCAATAAATAAAGTTTCAGGGGTCTTTTTTGTATATGATTATGACGATGATTTGTGGAAAATGATGATTGAAAACCCATATTTAAAGGTCAAAGAATAATAATTAAACAAGAAAAGAAAATAGCCAGTGCATAATACACGCTCGTTCGTTAGCATTATAAATAAATATAGAAATTGATTAGAAATGGTTAAATCTGATTTTTCGAAAATATCTTCTAGCATTATGTCTCGCGACCAATCAGAGACAGAAATAAGTGAATACAAGGTGTTTTATAAGAAACATTTACAACACCTAGACGATAGAAAAACTGTACTTATTGAATTGAATAAGCTTTGTGTTAAATTTCAAAAATTGGTTCCAAAAACAGTTTTTATATCTGATCCAGATAGATATGAACTTGAAAATGAAGTAGACAACACTCTAATAAAGTATTTCAATAATGAGGTTTTAGAACTTTATAATAAAAGAATACCTGCTCCGAATTCAAAACAAAAACTAGATAATCCTGAAAATAAATTTTGGATCGCCTTGCTTGATGGATTATCTCAATCCTTTGAAGTTGCAAAAGAACAAGTAAAGCAAGAATATTCTTATAAAGCAATTTTTTTGATTTTCCTACATAATTGTTTGCTTCATTCCGGCTTACATCCAAATATTTCAAAAAGAAATCCAAACGTTTACAACCGTTACAATTTTGTTTTAGAACATTATTATAAGTCACCTAAAACGAAACAAATTGAAACTAAGATATTATTGAATTTTAGCCAATTACAAAATGAATTTTTAACTCCATACGAGAAAAAATTGCCAATAAAAATCAATGGAAAACTTATTCCATTTAAGAGTATTTTTCAAATAAATATTACATCGACTCTTTTAAAAGATGATGAGATAGATTTGTTTGCAGCTAAAAATAAATTTACTTGGACTGATCACTCAAAAGATGTGAAAGCATTTATTGATTGTTGTCAAGATGTAACTGAAGAACTACATCGTAATCCGTATTTGGTTGACGAAGAGATGGAAAGATATAGAAATGAAAATATTTATTTTGTACACCCGACTAGAATATGTGAACTAAAAAACATAAAGAATAAAGAGTTCGATTTAATTAGATTAATACGATTATGTGAGGAATTGAACAGTGCCTCTTTAAATAACAATTATATTACTTCACCTGTGCTTGTAAGAGCAATTATAGACCATATACCGAGAATTTTCAGGTTAAATAATTTTTCAGAAGTTGCTAACAATTATTCTGGTGGAACAAAAAGTTTCAAAAAATCGATGAAAAATCTTGATACCTCGTTACGAAACATAGCAGACAACAATGTTCACTCACAAGTTAGAGACAAAGAGATTTTGCCAACTAAAATTCAAACTGACTTTAGTCCAGAATTAGATTTATTATTAAGCGAAATTGTAAGAATATTGAAATGAAATTAGAACTGAAAGAATCAACAAACTGCTGACACATGTGGTTAGCGGGCAGTGAAAAAATAAAAATAGCATTGTCTAAAAAATGAATTATCTTTGCGAAAAACAATAAGATATTATGTCAAAAACGAATAAATACAACAACGATTTTTATTCCAGGATCTCGGAAATTTTAAAATTTGCTAGAAACAAAGTTGTCAAAACTGTAAATGCAACTATGGTTGAAACCTATTTTGAAATCGGAAGGTTGATTGTGGTAGAGGAACAAAATGGAAGTGAACGTGCTGAATACGGAAAACAAATCTTGATAGAATTATCAAACAAGCTGACAAAAGAATTCGGGTTGGGCTTTTCTGTCACTAACTTGCAGCAAATGAAGAACTTTTATAGTATTTACGGAAAACAGCAGACACTGTCTGCTAAATCTGACATAATAAATATACAACCTATAAATGACTTTAGACTAAGTTGGTCTCACTATTTAAAACTCATGCGTATTGAGGATGTATCTGAACGAAAATTTTATGAAATTGAATGTGCAAAAAATAATTGGAGTCTCAGGGAATTACAAAGACAATATGATAGTGCATTATACACAAGATTAGCCCTAAGCAGAGACAAAGAAGGTATTTTGAAATTGTCA
>Ga0265297_10003696_pt1 | contig 27018 bp, 49 predicted proteins | sample Munlanlwell13791_FD_192502 | JGI IMG/M metagenome (GOLD analysis project Ga0265297, IMG submission 192502) | Leachate microbial communities from a municipal landfill in Southern Ontario, Canada - Leachate well 137-91 | ecosystem: Engineered > Solid waste > Landfill > Unclassified | place...
GCCAGTATTGTTATTTGTATCATATAGTATTAGAAGAAGATGAAGAAGAATTAGCGCTTCGGTGTAATACTTGTCTTGCAGGGCAGAAAGATATAGTATGGCAAATATTTCCAAAGGATAAGCCAGTGCATGGTTACCAATATGCCGTTATAAATGAAGAAAGAGATGGGCAACAAGATTTTATTGCTATTGCTGAAAAACAAGGCTGGGAACATTGTCTTGATTGCTTATGCCAAATATCTGGTTATCAAGATGGTGACCAATTTTGTCTTGTGCCCCATAGAGGTAAATGATAACACACGTAAAAATGAATGGACTGGGTAGAGGAGTTATGGACTGTCTAAAGTGTAGTCATGCCGTTAGTTGTGCATCAGAAGAAAATGATGGCTTTCCGTTTTGCACTAAACTTGATTCAATTCTATATGGGGATACACCTAAAGAATACTGTCCATTACCGGAAAATGAAAAACAATCAAAGTCAAAGGATGTTTAAAAACAACAAACCCTTAAAATTCTTCACAGTGTGCGACACGTTAAGTTTCTTTTACCAGTCCCATGATTTTCTTGGGTATGCCCTTAAAATTGATTTTAGGGGCTTGGGTGGTTGTATAAATGATATATCATCAATTCAAAGTGCATTTATTTTAGCCAATAAAATATACTGTAACATATTACAAGAGGCAGGCATACCTATACCATGAGCGCACCAGAAGAAATAATTGCTGCTTATAAACAGGGCTTTGAGGAAGGTAAACAAGCAGCAGAAAAAGAGTTTAACAAAATTATTGAAGAGGCCAGAAAGAGTGCTGAAAAAGAGGGATATAGTGAAGGCCTAGAAAGAGCAGCACAAGATACTCATAAAGTTTTGTTTTCTTTTCAATATGATGCTGTAAATGATAAAACTATTGTATCCTCCCCCAACTGGGAGATGGCTTTTGAAGTTATGACACAGTACTTAAAAAAGAAATCAGATGAAGCAAATGATGATTATTCTTATGAAGGTATAATTAACTGTAATAACTTTTTTAATAGGGAGAAGTGATGACATTAATAGTAGGAATGAACACACCAAAAGTAGCTATTATAGCCGCAGACCGCAGCCTTATAGATGAGTGGTACTTTAACCGAACCTCTACTAAAATATCGCTCTTTAAGACTAGTGGTGGAGATTTAGCTTTTGCATATTCAGGAACCACTGGCGGGGAATCCTTTATTCAGTCCACAGATATATCTTCTCTTACAAATATGAATTAGAACAGAGAATAAATACACTAAAATACACTACAAAAAGAAAGGATATAAATGAGAGTAAAAATTGGAAACACCATTTATAATAGCTCTGAAACTCCTGTTTTATTGCTCTTAGAAGAAGAGGATAAGTTAAATATCTCAATGATGGCACCAAATTCTTTTAAATACTTGTCATATCCCGTGGAGATGACTCAAGAGGAAGCAAAGGAATTTATGAAAGAGATATAGTGTACAATTTGAATAGAGGAATTGACAGAAACCATGCGTAAATAGGAGAAGTAGGGTGTTCTCATATTATGGAAGTAAAAGTAGAATAATTAATTACTATCCAGCACCTCTTTACGATACAATTATTGAACCATTTGCGGGTTCTGCCAGATATGCTCTTAAGTATTGGTATAAGAATATTATACTTGTTGATAAGTATGATGTTATAATTAAAATTTGGCAATGGCTTCAACAAGCAAGTAAAGCTGATATTATGAGATTACCAAAATTAAAGCAAGGTGAAATAATATCTCGAAAAATGTTTGATTCCGATGGAGAATACTTACTTATGGGATTTATGGCTGCACAAGGTTCACAAGCACCACGACAAAAAATAAGTATGTTTGGTGCAGAAAAATTTGACTATAACAAACAAAGAATTGCAGCGCTGGTTGATAGAATACGCCAATGGACAATTATTCATGGTGATTATTTTTGTCTTGAAAATCGTCAAGCAACATGGTTTATAGATCCTCCATATATGCACGGGGGGTCTACTTATAAAGAGAAAAAAATAAACTATCCATTTTTAGCTCAGTGGTGTAGCGAAAGGCAGGGACAGGTAATTGTATGTGAAAATAGTAAAGCAGACTGGTTGCCGTTCAAACCCATGATTACAGTTAAGGGCATGAAGCACATTACTACTGAAGCTATATGGTCAAATATGTCAACAAGTTATGACTTAGAGCAATTAGTAATAAAGTTTTAGAATAACTAAAAAATTAATAGGAGTATAATGCTATATGATTTTGAAGCAGCTACAGATGAATTAGAAAAGATTGGACTGTCTGCTTTTATGGAAAAATATGGTCGTAATATTGATGTGCTTCAATTGGAAAGTAAGCAAAGGCGGGTTCTTGCACTTAGTTTAGCACACAGAGGTGGTATATTTACAGATTATGATATACTTCATATTCATAATAGATATGGCGAAACTGTAGCTCATGCTATGGCAAGTCATGGGTTTATATTTACAGACCATAGAATTTTAAAAATAGCTGATGCTTCTGGTATAACTGTTGCACATATTATGGCTGCAAAAAGATTTCGATTTACAGATTTTAATATATTACAATTAGCCACAAGATATGGATGGACTGTAGCGCATACAATGGCCAAGCATGGTTTAAAATTTACAGACCCCCGTGTTTTATGCCTAACCGATGACGAGGGCTATAGTGTAGCTCATATTATGGCTAAACATGGGTATAGGCTTGAAGACCCGGAAATTTTACAACTTAAAACTAAACAGGGTTATACCGTTAAAGATATAGAGGATGAGTATGTATGGAAACATGGCAAAATTAGAGCATATCAAAAACTATAGAGTTCTTAAAAATTTTTCTTGACTTTTTAAAATTGCTCTTTATATTAAGAGTAAAGGTTTAAAAAGGAGAAAGGTATGATACCTCAAACACGTTACCGAGTATATTTTATAGATGAAAAGGGTAATGATATTTATACGTATGACATCTATAACTATTTGGACTCTGCTGATTTTTCTGCAAAAGCCATAAAGCCCGATGTTATAGGTAAAGAAATTCTTTGTGATGATAATAAATATCGTCTTATATGTGGTGTGAAGTGGGAGCAGATAGAGTTATAGTTTTATCTGATTATGTTAGCTAAACAATACCAAGCATTGCATAGAAGATAAAAATCATATAATGGTTATAATTCCTGTTTATATACACTAAAGTAAATTTAACAAAGGAAAAATAGAATGAGTAATCAAATAACATAATTTGACTTTAATGGTATAAAATATCTTCGTAGCATTGAGTGGAACGGAGAAATTTTTGAAAGGCCGATAGATTATGATGGCAATAAAAAAATGTATCATTACATTGATATAGAAAATGGTTGCCGAGCTATAGAGTTATCTAATAATGATAATATTTTAGACATACTAAATAGTGATAAATTCTACTATAAAGACAGAATTATAGGGTGTATGAGAATGTTATTTAAATTAAACCCAATAAAAACTGTAGAAGCTCTTGAAAATATGCACTGGGTAGGGATAGTGAATAGTATTATAGTTGAAAAAGACCATGAATATAATCTTAAAGATGTAATCACATTTCTCTTTGATATAAGAAAATGGCGAGAAAATCTTCCTATTACTACGTTTAGGAGTAGAATGCCCTCAAACTCAATTGGGTTAAACATAAAACATATTGTCTCTTTATTGGTATGTAGATAACAATTCTATAGATGAAAATTGTTTGGGTCTTATTAATATGGTCTTAGCCCAAATAATGAGCAATATGAAAGAGATTGATATAGAGATATATAATACTAAAGAGTCCAGTTTGTATCGTGTCACAGATGAAGAAATTCCTAGGTCACCTTTGGTTATAATTATGGATATGGTAACAGAATTATATCATGCTATAACAAAAGAGGTAAATCTATCAATTACAGACTTCACCGAAAACTCATGCACCATTACTTTAAAATGTGAATTTTGTGAGTATGAGCGTATCTTTATATGCCCTATTGAACAGAGCCATGACACAATAGAGAACATAACCAATATAAAGTGTTCCCAGTGTAGTAATACTACTGCAACAGGTGAGAGCAGGTCAAAGCAAGATATTCTAATTTTTAGGCTATTACAAGAATTAGAAATATATAATAATATAGCTACTGGCATAGATGCTTGCGATGAAGAAGCTATGTACTCAGAAGCGTGGAATTTTGCAGACAATGTAAAAGAGCTTTTAAATGAGTATTCACTTACAATGGAATAAGGAGAAAAGATGGGAGAAAATACTGGTTCGGTTCGTTCTAATTACATTAGGCCCTTTTGTGTCTTTTGCTCACCTAACTTTGCTGAAACATGCCAATGTAGAGCTACTGGTTCTTTGCCATACTCGGTAAAGCATACACTTGGTAGATGTTACCCAATGTATTATGCTTGGGCTGATATTAATAGCCCTGCGGGGGCAACTGATGATTTCTTTAAGCTATTAAAAGAAAAGACAATTGAAATAATCAGCGCTCCACCTGATTTTGGAAATGATACTGATACAGACATCTATAACATTAACCAAGGCAACGTTACTTTTAAGTATGAAGGGAATACTTATGGGGGGCATATTAACTATGATATACTGAATAATCAAAAACCGCAAGTATCAGTAGAATACACATGCCCACTCTGCAACGAGACTATTTACGTAAGTTCTATCAAAAAAGCCCAGGAGCATATAGATAACTGTCAATACCGTTTGACAGAGTTCCTGGTCATTCAGTATTGGGTGTATTATAGTAAGGATGATGCTTATGATAACCATAATCCGCAGATTTTTTTCAGTAAAGAAGAAGCGCTGGCAAGAATTGAGGAATTAAAAGAAGCCGGATTCCTTCATCCTATAATGAGAACTAAAAACATTTGTAAATATGAGGAGCAGTCCAATGCAACTAATAATTAAAGAAATCAAAAATGCCATTAGAGATGCAGAAGAAAAAGGTGCTAATGATCTGAGTACTTTTGAGATATGGATGGATGATATGCCGGATTTTAGCATTATAGGTATTGAATCCCATGAGGGTGGCATTGATGTGCAGGTGGAATTTGATAATGAAGAGGAAGAAGAAAGAGAAGAAGAGTAAACTCCAAAATATAGGCAAAACAAAAAGCACCTGTAACAAGGTGCTTTTTTATTACTACTTTAGAATCTATTTTCCACTACTTTTAGCTTATATGTATCAGGGCAATTATCCAGTATATACTGCACAACATGCCCTAAGTATGGTTGCTTATAACCCTTTGATTTCCGATAAGGCACGAACCACCAATAATCCCCTCGACCATTTTTTAATCTGGCTTTAACATCTTTTTTAATGGCATTAATGGCAGCAGTGCAGTGCTTTTCCTCAGAAGTATTCCATATAGGGTAGAGCTTAATTTCTAATGTATATGAGTCCTTCGTATCAAAGGAATCGTCTTTATCTGGTGAATATACCTTTAGCCCTAAATATTCACCATTGAGTTTAAGAGCATAATGATTCATATACCATAACCTGTTTTACCAAATTTGTATAGACCCCAGGCTATTTTATCAAAAGTTTGCATACACATTTTTTCTCTTTTTTCCACAATATCTTCTTTAAGTTCTTGTTCTATATACGCATTAACTTCAGTTTGAACAACCAATTTTTCTTCATTTGATTCCGCATCCACTCCCTTATAGATAAAATCAAGAATTACTTTATCTATGTCATTTCTCTCAATACAATATTCCAAAGTAAGGTAATCAATACCACTTTTTGATTCCTTTAAGAACCGTTTATATACACCCAAAAGTTCAAGCGCATATAAAGATGTGTTATAATAGGCTTCAGGACTGCGAGATACCCACCAGAATAGACGAATAGCCCGTAAACGAGTATTCTTATATTCATCGGGGTAACTTTGTTCAATCCAGTGATGATAACAGGGTAATGTTAAGTATTCTATTTCATAGGTACTCTTTTTATCAACAATGTCATAAATAAAAGGAAAAATACCATGTCTTAGAGCTACATAGTCAGGATTCTTAAAAAGACCATCAAGACGTTTAAAAGCAGGAGTTTTTATAGTGTGCCTATTACAAGATGTGCAAATAACATCATTATAGTCCCAAATCTTTGCATTATCCTGTGTTAAAGGTATAATTTGTTCATACCCACAATACTCACATTTTAAAGTTATTTCAGTTTTAGATTTAGTGCTTTCCCTACGCATTATTTCTCCCAGTTATAATACTTAATCAAAGTATTCTTCAACCCATCCACAAGCTCCAGCAAACCATCTTTGAATGAGCATTGCATCAGTTGCCCAGTTCTATATTCCCCACAAGGGAATGCTATATAGACATCATTCTCATCAAATCTAATGCGGATATGCTCTTTTTCATTGTAGATGATGTTTTTAGACTTATCCGAGAAATCATACTCATACCCCTCATCTCTTACCATGTGTTCAAAAGCTGTTGCAATCATCTTATTCCTCCTTTAAGCCGTGTAAGTGTTAGTGTTATTCCATACATACATAACCATTAAACAAGTAGCACTTGCCCATGTAGGAATTGTTATCACATAGTAATCTATAACTAAAACTACTCCTGCACCCAGTAACATAGAAGTTATAGCAATTTATAGCGAAAATATTTTTCATTTTACCTCTTCTCTTTTTAGCTTTACTGTGCCATTGCCATCTGTGGCTAAATAAAGACCAAACGAATCTTCTTTAGCCTTTTCTAATTCTTGAGCAGCCATCAAAGAATCCAGATACATTGTATCCGCTGGTTGCCCATGAATCCAGTATACACTATCTGTTATTTCTTGTTTGTTATCTTTTTTACGCTTACTCTCAAGCCATTTTTCACAATTCTCTTTATTCTCACCTTGGTAAGTGTGCTGTTTCCCATTTATAAGAATGTGAGCCTGCCAAATGCCTTTTATTGGTTCATCAACATATCCATCTAGTGCATATCGTGATTTCATACCAGTAACCAGTGCTACTTGAGTATTATAATACACATCTGTTACATCATCTTTATAGATAGCCTTGAAAGAACCATCTGCTTGCCGCACGTCAACACTATCATCAGTAGATAAGAAATCAATTGAGCGTGAATACTCTGTAATATACGACCTGCCCTTTTTAGGCTGCATACGCTTAGGTTTAGATTTTTTAACTTTATCTACGTTACCCTTAGCCGTATTACCCCGGTAATAACTTGTATCTGAAAAAGATGCTACAGATATTGTATCTGCTGTTACTGTGGTAGATACAATATGCTCTGATAACTTAGTTTCAAGCTTTCTAAGCCTACAATCAACTATAGTAGCTGATATAATAATACTTAAAAGAACTACTATAAATACTATGTAATCAATTGTTTTCATTAGTTCTCTACTCCTTTTTAGTGAACAAGAAATATTATGCTTGGGTCTTTTTGTTGTTCCACAGTATGAATCTGTTCCATAGACGGAGTACCTTGAATTAATACCCAACTCAGCCACAAGAAAAAAAGCATTATACAGGTAAGACAAAGCTTACCCCACACACTCTCATTCCTAAACTTATACCAAATCCCACCAATAGTTATTATACCCAAAACCAAACATATAATATTTACTATCACCTTTTTACTCCTTTTAGTAACCAATTTATGGCATCATTGTCATTTTTTGCTTTATAGGCACTTCTATAGCCTTTTCAATAGCTAAAATCCGTTCTTCAACTTCATCTACAAATTTATTATGTATGTCTACATACTCATTTATCCAGTTCTTTATATCTTTTCTTGTAGAAATAAGGGCATCCACTATCTCTTGTTTTTCAGAGGTAGCCTTATCTTCTTCATTATAAATACTATTGTTATGCTTTACTATACACTTTTCAGCTTTCAAAGTTTCTGCCGAAATCTGACGAGGTTCAGTATGTGCGCCAAGCGGTGATGTGCAAATATGGTTATCCTTATCTATAGCATAATGCTCACACGTTACGCATGATTCTATTTCAAAATCATATTCCCTAATAACCACCTGTGTGGTATCAAATACGTCCTTCATGCCCTTACCCAAGTATTTACCAAAGAAGGCAAATATTTTCCACGCAGTTGTCTTTAATACGCCATCAAATACAAATCCAAGAAGATGACTATTCTCTTCCTTAAGAAGCTGCATTCCATACTCTGTTAGCTTTACAGACATATAGTTATTAATGTTGAACTTAATGGGTCTCTTTTCTTTCATCTTTAGCTCCCTTATCTTTTTTCCCAACTATTATATCATAACACAGAACAAGCACCCCCACAATAACCGAGAACTGCCATTTGGTTAATATCCCGCTGCCTATAATTAAAGGAAAAGATATTGTAGGGAATATAAAACAAATAAAACTTACTGCAATATATGCTAAAAAAGATAGCCATAGCAAATACAGTAATTTTACAAGTAAATCAATTATCATTTTTTACTCCTATATAGTTAATCATCATCTTCACTTGCAGGATAGTGATATTCATATTTTTGTGTGGTGGTGTCTTCAACTGGAATATATTCAGGGCAATTTTTTTTCATATTCCTCTGTCTTTTCCATGTATGCCCCAATTTTTCACATTCCGCCCAAACATCACCCCACCCATCCTCGTGTATTATATAATGGTGCATTTTTACCTGTTCTTTAGCTGTTTCTTGTTCTTTCGCTTTATTTCATCCATTGCCATATCACAGAAACGCTTATACAACTCAGGCGCTTTGCCAATCATTAAAAGCCCAAAAATATAAGCACCCTTATCATCGTTCCGCATCATAGATGGGTTCTTTAATGTGCCATTCTCACTCATCCAATCGGCAAGAACCACAGATGCTTTTTTTAGTTGTTCTTCAACTTTCACTCTTCCTCCTTTTTTATTCTCTACAAATATTTCTTGACTATCTTTATAATGGCTCTTTTTCTTTCTGGACTCTGATTCAAAAGCATGTTAATAGTCCATCCCGCTCTTTTCATAGTCATCAAAACCCATCCAAGCACCACAAGTCTTTTCATAAGAAGCTTTCATTCAATACCATTTCAGGAGTTTTAACTTCTTTCTCCCTATATGCACATATCTTAACAGAACACTTATAGTTCTGTTTCCAATGAGAATAAGGAAGCGGAATTTACATCTACATAGATAGTGTCCGCCTTTTCCTTAGTGAAATATGGCATTTCTTAGGGCATCCAGAATATCACCCTTATCCTCTTCCATCTCACCTTTAAAATACCATCTGAAATATACCCATCATCAGTTACTTTTGTAACTTGCAACCGAGCTTCTATAAAATGGGGAACATGATTCATTTTATTTCTTCCTCCTCACCATACTCAAATTCCAGTATATTTGCTATTTCTCTACCAAACCAAGCATTATGTGCAGGCACATCTTTTTTAGAAATATACCCAAATTTTTTCAAATATAAATTATATGCTTGTTTTATTTTGCGTAAAACTTCTTTTTCACTCATGTTCTATTCCTCGTTTTGTTTTATTATTACCTTATTGTAACCGTGCATAGATAATTCTGCTTGCATACTGAATAAAGCAACGGGATTTCTATACTCACTGAACAACCAGGTCTAAATTCCAAGTTATTAAATATATGCCTCTCCAAAGCATACCTAATATCTTCCTTGTCTTCGTCAAGACCATCCTTAATCAAAAAGTAACCACCCATAATTATGCCATCCCTATCAGTTCTGGTTACTCTAAGAGTTGCATTTATATAATGGTGCATTAATACTCCGGTAAATGGGTCTCTTACTTATTGTCAAGAGAAATCTTTTACTTCTTTGAACCTGAACTACTACTTACTACCACCTGTCAAAATCCTCAGCAGCCATATTACACAACCCACAATTAGGGATAGCTGCCATTTAGCAAGCATCACTCCGCACACTGTAACAGGAAACACAAGAACCGGAATAAAGTAACTAAGCAGACTCAACACACAAAAAACAATTGCTGAGTAAAGACCAATCATCAACAACCCTGCACCTATAATCAGTATCACACTCAGACCCGCAACACCTATAACTGCTGCAAGTAGTCCCAAAATCCGTATGCCCTCTAACAAATTTTTCATTTTACTCTCCTGTCCTCTTCATTTTCCAATTCATCTTCATCTTTTACAACAACAGGTATACTACCCACTCTATTATGCGCACCGAAAGCGCCATCGTTATACATTCTATCAAAACTCATGATATTCTTCATATCCCCAAAATCAACCAGAGAAAAGAGTTCTGAAAATTCTGGTTCTTTGGTCTCATAAGAGAATACCTTATCCACAAAATACACCTCATCCCTGCGGCAGTATGAACAATCCATTAAATGCGTATCATCTGTAATCCAGATAAGCTGTGCATTCAACGGATTCCTATAAAGAAAACCATTCCGTATATATTCCTTTATAAAGGTATGGGGATTAAAATCATCAAAAAAGCAAGGATACCCATATTTCAAGGAATAATAAATCCTGGGTAGTTCCTTAAAAATCTCAAACACTTTATTTGATATTGAAACATTTCTTCCATCCAGACCCGTAAAACTTAAAATATAGCCAAGATACGGCTGCTTTATAATATCAAAAGACTCTATACCCAACCCCATAGAGCTAATTGTTTCATTCATCCATACCTTAAGTTCAGGGTCTTTCTGAAACAACTCATAAAATGCTTCAAAATAAGGTTTCTCCTGGCCATAGCCATAATAGGGTTTGGATTTCTCTTGATAGTAAGAATCTACATGGGAAATATTCTCATTAAGCTCCCTATCCCATGCACCTTTATTCAAATCTTCCTTAAGAGATGAAAGAGGTGAGTTTCTTACATTCAGTAGAACCGAAAACTTTGTACTGCCCGACTTGTCATTCTTAAGAATAAAGGGGCCAATACCCTTATAGGCAGACTTAAAATACTTGCCCCACTTTACATCGTCCGCACTCTTATACTCATAGAGAAGAGCGTCCCGGCTCTTAGGCCAAAAGACAAGCTTCTCATAACCAAAACCCTCTTCTCTTATCTCAAGGTCATACTGATACTGAACGCCATTCAAATAAAACCTCAGCATCATCTTCACCGGCTTTGTCGAATCAAACGGGTCATATTCGCAAGGTACCAACCTATCCCCACGCATATATGCCAATAGGCTCTTAAGCCCATTTAGCAAATTGCTTTTGCCTGCATTTGTCCCGCCAAAGATATAGGCAAGCTTGAGAATACCCGCATTTTTAGTCTTAGGAATGAAATTGAAATAGTGATTCTTGTGGCATTTCAAGTTTGCAGCTACCATTGAAAAAGTAACCGCATTCTTAAAAGACTTATAGTTCTCTAATCCGAACTCTACAATATGAAACGACATTTTTTCTCCTTTTTATATAAGTTTTAATCCTCATTGTTGCACAAGATTCTATACACATCTTTCCAATCCATATACTCAGTGAAGTTAGCTTTTATTTTATCCCACGCAGCCTGGGTATAATCCAAATTAGCACTATCACAACCCGCTCTGACTTCCCCATCAAAAATAATAATTGCTCCTATAGGCTTCTTGCCGTATACAAACTCCGTAAAGGTATCATCACACGTGTGACGGAAAACAGTAACATGCTTGTTACTAATCTCTGTTTCGTGTATTTGTATCATTTCTCTTTCTCCTTTACCCTTGATGTATACTTACATTTTCCCACGAATCTCTCCAGTAAGACCAGACACTGTAAGTATCAAAATAGCTACCGCTAATACTATTAAGAAACCGAACATACTCAGTTGCTTCTTCTCGGAGAAGGAAACAACCATAATTCCGCTGGAGCGTGAAATTTTCAGGAGATACCTCTTCATCCGCCCTTATCATATAACAACTATCTATAGTATGAATTGCTATACGGGCATCAAGAAGATTACCCAGAAGTTCCATATACTTCTCAGCCTCTTCCTTGGCTCGAAAGACCTGAAGGATTTTCCCAATAAAACTCTCATCCTTGTGCTCCCCTATACAAACAGCATAAAATTCTTTTTCCATTTTTTCTCCTTTTCTTTTTTGTTCTTTTTTAACCTGCTCACAATATAAAGACCTTTTCCCAGAATGTCAAGAGAAATCTTTTAAATTCCCAAAAATATTTTTACCCACTGTTTCCCCTTAGTTTTTCTTAGGAATTTTTTTCAAAATTTTTTTGAGAATAGAATCCCCAGCAATAAATATAAAAATGGATTTTCCTAGGATTTTGCATTTTATGTTTGACACCCGATAACCCATTTTTGGCATATAATTACAGTAATCCAAATAACTCCCAATAACCAGAATTAGATATTAATTATAGCTTAATTATAGGTAATAATAATGAAATAGGGGGCTATTAACCCCCTATTATAGTATAAATACGCAGTATTTTAGTTATAATATAGGCTCATCAGGATACCTACCTATGTGGGGTTCATTGTTTCGCATGGTATAAGCGACCTCAATATCGTTAAGAGCATTGCATATACCCATAGTATATCGCTTGGCCATATCAGAGAAGGCGGTATTATAGACAGTGAATACCAGTAATTTCTCTTTTTTACAGACTATATAGTAATTGTTATCTTCAATAGTCATAGTCCATTTAGCTTTGGGCATTATGTTCCTCCTGTGCTTTTCTGAGTATAAGAGCGGCTTCTTTTTCTATAGCGGCGGTAGGGGAATATGGTGAGAGCCTGATAACCTGGTGGCTGAAATAGGTAAATAGTAATTCGCCATTAGGGGCATCTTCCGGGTTAAGAGGGCATGGGTGTATAGTTCCGAGATGGGAGTAGTAGTGAGTAGCACAGGTAGGGGCATCCCATGTGCATACATTCCATTGTGGCGGGTCTTGTTTAGTAGCTGGTGTGTAGATAAACTCGGATTCTTTTCGCTTGGGCTTAGACTTAGGTTTAGTAGTTTTAGACATGTCTCTCCTTTCTGTGAGTGTTGTATCATAGTATAAGAATTTCAAAGGAATAAAAAAGGCCCCGCTATGGAGCAGGGCCTAAGTAAGGAAGGATATGGAGTAGGGGCGGATTACTTAGTATACCCTAGCGTTCTTTCGTATAAGAAGAGCAGCAAGCCTCTTTAGGGTATAGTAGAGAAAGGGAGCTATCTAACAGTTGTTTTATACTACATTTCTTTACTTCTCCCATTTGTATATTATCATTCCATCTTTGCCATGGAGTCGCCATGCCTTTCCATCATAGGAAGGCATAAGGCCTTTCTCCCAGAGTTTCACACAGGAAGAAAAGTCATGGCCATAGTCTTCTATGTTAAAGAAAGAAGAAGTATAAGCCCTGGCAGAATCCCAGACAGAATCCCAGACAGAATCCCAGACAGAATCCCAAATAGAATCCCAAATAGAATCCCAAACAGAAGCCCTAATAGAATCCCCAACAGAATTCCAGACAGAGGCCCCGACAAAAGCCCTGGCAGAAGCCCCGACAGAACCCAGGATAGAATCCCTAATAGAGGCCCATTCCTTTAGCAAGGCTATGTCTTCGTCTGTGACCTCTGTCACAGCGAAGTCCTTGAAAGGATTTATTATTTTTTTTATTATTAATTGGGGAACTATTTCCTTAAAGTCCAAAGCCCTTACCTGCCGTTCCACGGCCTCGCTGTCATCCTTGCCATTGATTTGGTCAACGGTGAATACTCCCGCTAGTGGGTTGTATTCATACTTATTGACCTTATCTACATCGAGGCCACAAAAATGGCAAATATCCGTATGAGAGTCAGGCGAACCTTCAAGTTCACCTGAAAGAAAACGCTGCCTATCTACCCAGTTAGTATAGTAGATTTTCTTATGCACTGACACTACCGAGAAAAATTTACACATGATGAAACTCCTTAAAGCTCAGAGCTATTCTTTTTAAAAATTATTTCTTGCATTCTCGGCAAAGAACACAAGGTCATCAGGAATCCCTGCATTCTCAAAGGCATCGTAGAAAGCACTTATGACTTCAGGGTTACAAGGCATAGGCTTAAGGCCAGCTTCAATTTTCTGGTAAGTCCTAGGAGTAATGCCCATTGCCTGGGCAATTGTACCAACTCTGATATGAGCAAACTCCCGGAGAGTCTGCACCGGGTTATGGCTCTGGGTAATCAGGTTCTTGAGTGAGTCAATAGTGGGTGTAGTATCATTGTAGGTATGAGTAACCGGTGTACCGAAAGAGAGTGGGGTCTGAGTAACAGTGATAGGGGCCTGAGCAATAACCTGTGTATCGGTAACAGGTTCAGGGGCCTGTTCCTTGGCCTGGGTATTGAGGGCCTGCTTCCACTGGTGAACTCTCTGGCGAGACACGCCAAAGACTCTGCCAATTTCTGTGAGCGGAGTGCCTGCATTCAAAAGTGCAAAGAGCTTGGCAAAGCCACCCTGTGCAGCATACGTGGTATTGATATTAGTTACCCAGTCTGAGGTGCGGGAGCCTGTCTTGTTACTGCGCTTGCCAGCAATATACTGGGCAATGCGCTTGTCAAAATCTGTGGTTCCCTTGTAGTTAGCGAGCCATGAGGCTGTAGCAGCATAGCTCTTACCAGCGGCCTGTGCTATCTCTGTGATATTCATTTCTCTTTCTCCTTATGGAGTAGTATAGTTATAGTATAGGTGTATATCCCTCGCATCCCCGGCACGTGCCCTCCATGTGGAAACACGTTCTTAGGTACTTGCAAGGAGAAAACAAAACATGAGGAGGTGAGTAATGGACAAGATATGCCCCTGCCTCGTCCATTTCGGACGGGCTGAGGTCTTTGCCCCGTTGGTCTGGGCGAAGTCTGGGCATCGAGACTTCGGAGATGCAGCCACATACGGCTGCAAGAGAAAGGGGAAGCACACCGTATACGTGCTTCCCCCGAATGTCTTCGGGGTTGCTTACGTGGGGGATTACTGGAATATTTTTGTTAAGACCTTGTTGATACAACCATTCAAGAAGTCCTCTGTGCCGGGTTACAATTATTTTTTCCACGTTTATTACAAGAGTTTAGCAAGTAAACCATACTCATAGCGTACTTGCTCTGGATTTCCTAGCCCCTTTTCCCAAGCTAGTTCCCAGAAGAGACCTGCCCCTGCCATGAGATGTCCCTCAAGATTAAACTCTTTTTCTAGTTTAATCCTAAGCTGGTTTTGATGCTGATTTTGATTGTTCTTTTCTCCTTGTTTAGTATTAAGAAACTCCTGCTGAAAGAACTTCAGCAGTGAGGTATCTATATCTACTATTACGGGGTAACTAAGAACGTCCCACGTGGCAATACCCACATCGTCGTATGCTGGTGCTGCGGTATATGACGTGTACCTTACAACGACACCGTCATATACCAGTTTTCCCGTGCCGTTGCAGAGGCCAACGGCAACTTCACTTTTTCCATGGATAATGGAGTTGTTTACTATATGGTCTAATGTGTACATCTCTCTCCTTTTTTAATTTTCTTAAAACAAATATAAGTTCTCCAACCCACTTTGTCAAGAGAAATCTACACATACTTCAAAGTTTTTTTGGTCAGTTCATATCTATGATGTAATATCTCTTTGATAGAGATGCCTTCAATAACTTTATCCAGTATATACCCATCAAGCTCCGCTTGTCGGTATAGGTTCTCTTCCTCAATACCGTTGCGAGTATGCTCTGATACATAAGAGCATATATTAGGGATACAGGGATTATTGTCCTCATATAGTTCTTGAAGAAGTTCTTTGTTAATAACTAACAAGTCTAAGACTTCTTCAATAGACCTACCAGATCTGATAAGTTTCTTGGCTACTCTGTTTGTGATGCTTTCCATTGTTTTCCTCCTTTTAAGTTTTTATTCTTATCGGAGTAAAGCAGGGGAAACTTTATAAAAATATTTCTTCTTTTATTTTCTCCTCTATATTTTTATATACCATTGTGAGCATAACCTTGTAGGTCTGTTCTATGGGAACAGTACCATCAAATAAGGATATTTTCTTTTTATCATTCTCTTTTAGCAGGGATATACCCTGTGAAAAGAAACTATCCATAGCCTTATTAATTTCGAGGGCTTTCTGTGTCTTTATGCCCTCAATCTGATTTTTTATCTTTGTACTCTTATTTCTGATGAATTCCTGTTGGAGTTTCGCAATTTCTATTTGTTCCGACAGCCGAAGAATCAGAATGGTATCAACGGTAATTTGTATCAGAGTATCTATTTGGGCACCCACAGCACAAGGTATGGAAACAAAATCTTTTGCTGTGTAATTGGAATTCATTTTTTTTCTCCTTCTTTTTTGTGTTTTTTTCTTCAGTTTTCTTGACTCTAATATAAACTGCTTTATCGGAAAAGTCAAGGAAAATCTTTAACAGGATTTCTTAGCCTGAAGTTCTTTTATCTTTACAATACACGCTAAGTTACACTATAAAAAAGTAACATGCACTTAAAATGAATTTGTATAGTGTAAGAGTAAACCTGTGAAATTTTAAATACTTGACAAGCAGTATAATTTATGTAATCTTTACAGAACATATAAAAAGAGAATGTGAAAAACATGTCTTAGATTTACTAAAGTTCTTTGTAACTTATTGAAACAACTATCTATACCTCTAAGTTTTCCTTATATAAGAGTATAGTCCAAGTTTACATAATGCTGCTTATGAGTCTATTTTTTAAAGGCAGAGCATTAATTCTTTATAAGTTATTATTAACTAATAGAATACAAAATTAATACTAACTAAAAAAGTGTAAACCATTTTTGTATGTTTATAAATATCAACGGGGTATGAATGAAGCTAAAACAAAAATTAAGGTGTATAAGTTATATATCTGTAATAAGTGCAAATTGTAGTTTCACTTAAATGTGAATTGTTGCTTCTGAATGTCTTTTAACTAAAACTAAAAGTACCTTTACAAATAGTGGGTAATATATTAAATAGGCTTTACTCTTTTATACCTTATATAAAAGGGCTAAAAAGATTTCTCTTGACATTCTCAAAAACCCTCCTATATTGTGAGTAGGTTAAAAAAACAAAAAAGAAAAGGAGATATGATAGACTATAGCCTCTATCCCAGCTTCTTATCCCACCCATAAAATAAATCATAACCTTTATCCCTGGGAAGGATAGAAAAATACTATTTATTTTACCAATTAAAATAACCCATTTCTAAGTATGTGCTTATGTAATATCACCTTGCACAAAATACCCATTTAATTCATAACCCTTTTATATAGGAGAAAAGTGAAATTATTAATTATTTAGAAACATGTATTTGTGATAGAATATGGACTCTACCCAAGCCTTATTTGCCATTAATAAAGTCATCAATAATAGTCCAAATAAATGCCCCCACTATAGCAACAATTACTATACCTATAGTAATAATATAGCCCACTGCTGCATAGTTAGCAAACTCACTCATTTCTTTCCTCCATGTTATTTTTTCTCTCAGCCTACCCTCAATATAATAGCTAAAAATAGTAAGTCAAGAGAAATCTTTTGCAGGGCCACCACCCATAGAATATCTTATTGAAATTCTGTTACTATGATAGACTATAGCTTCTATCCCAGCTTCTATATTATCACACCTATCTATTGCACGTTGGACACAAATAATAGTTATGTGCATCATCTATCTTCCAACCCATTTCTAAAAAATACCTTATTACATCACCATCATAATGCTCCGGTGTCTCCGTGTAACCACACGAGCTACATACCAGTGTTCTCGTTACTCCATACTTGTTCATATTACCTCCCTTTAGTGATAATTAATTTTATAATACTAATTCAATATAATAAGCAATTTTGCAATGGGATTACAAAATAGATTTTTAGAACTATATTTTTGCACGCAAATTTCACTTAAAAAATTATCGGAAGAACTTACTTGACACTACCTCTGTCGTTTCACGCCCCAGCCCATAACTTGGTGTTATATATTGAGTTACAATAGCCTGTATGGAGTGTTAGGAATAATAACAGTGTATGGGTGTGAGTGTTATTATTTATAACACTGGTTCTGATATTGAGTGTTACAATGGGTAACAGTGTTGTGTGCATATAGCTATACTGGGTGTTAGTGCTGGGGGTGTGAGTGTTATTATTTATAACACTGGTGGTGCTGAAAACAACGGCCTATACATGTCTTTGTATATAGCCTTGTATAATATGCACTTACATGCACGTGGGGGAGCAGTGGTATAAAAGGGGTAATTGGGGCACTTACTCCTCTGTTATATAATCCTTATAGGTTTCACCTACGTTATTTTTTATCTCTGTGTTAGCTCCTGCATCAATAAGCATTTGCACTATTTTTGTTTTACGAGCTGCTCTTAAAGCTGTCCAACCAAAATTATTCTGAATATCCAAATTAGCTTTAGCATCAATAAGCATTTGTAATATCTCTGTACTACCACGAAAGGCGGCATTAATTAAAGCAGTATTACCATCTTCATCTTGTATATCAAGATTAGCACTGACTTTAATAAGCATTTTAGCTATTTCTTTGTGATTACCCCCGGTAGCATATAGTAAAGCAGTGGCATTTCCCTTATCTTGAATATCAAAATTAGCCCCTGCATAAATTAGCATCTGAGCTATTTCAGTGCAGCCTTTGTATATAGTCCACATTAAAGGTGTTCTACCATTAACAATATCAGGTATATTTAAGTCAACTTTTAAGTCTATAAGTGTTTTAGCTATTTCAGTATGACCACAGTATGCTGTCCAATAGAGAGCTTTATCAATATTCACACCCTGTTCTTTGAGCCATTTCCAGGTCTCTGCTTCATATAGGCTCCGCCTCTTGTGCAAGAACAGGGAATGTGCTCTACATTTACCTGTATGGGTTTTAATTATCAATTCACCTTCTGGGACTTCTACTTCTCGGATGTAGTAATAATCATAGTTTAAGTGCTCTATAATATTTTCAGCATCTGAGAAATAAAGTCCTCCGGCTACACAAGAATCTTCTGGGTTACTGTTGAATGGGAGAGTATCAGTATTCAAACCATCTTGATATTGGAACCCGTGATGGTTTTCTTGTTCATTGAAGAGTTTGTAATATTTCATGCTGTAGTTTCCTCCAATAAATAATCCTTATAGGTTTTTCCTTCATTATTTTTTATCTCTGTGTTAGCTCCTGCATCAAGAAGCATTTTAAGTATTTTTGAGCTATTATGAACCCAACCCGCCATGTTACTAGCAACAATAATTAGAGCGGTATCACCATATATATTATTCTGTATATCAAGATTAGCTCCTGCTTTTACTAAAAGTTGAACTATTTTGGTATTACCATGGTATACAGCACACATTAAAGCCGTAACATTATTGCTATTTGCTACATCAAAATTTGCTCCGGCTTTAATAAGCATTTCAGCCATTATGGGTTGATTTCTACAAGCTGCCCAGTATAAGGCTGTTTTACCACGGTCATCTTGAATATCAAGATTAGCTCCACTGTCTATAAGCAGTTTAACCAATTTTTCATATTTGTTATGGGAAAAATAAACGGCCAATATAAGGGCAGTATTGTTAAATCTATCTACTACATCAAAATTAACATTTTGTTCTTTTAGCCATTTCCAGGTCTCTGCTTCGTAGAGGCTGCGCCTCTTATGCAAGTATAAAGAATGTGCTCTCCATTTAGTGCTATCTGTATCAGGGTCTTTAATTATGAGTTCACCTTCTGGGACTTCTACTTCTCGAATATATTCATAGGGAGGATCATTACATAAGAAGTTCATAATATTTTCAGCATCAGAGAAATATAACCCGCCTTCTACACAAGAATCTTCTGGGTTACTGTTGAATGGGAGAGTATCGGTATTCAAACCATCTTGATATTGGAACCCGTGATGGTTTTCTTGTTCATTAAAGAGTTTGTAATATTTACTCATCTTTCATTCCTATTATGTTTGTGTGTTCTTTATATCTTATTAACATATAATTTCAAGTCATTCAATACACCTGTGATAGGATACTCTATTACTAATTTACTCCCCATAGGCACAGATACACAGCGATAGTCCCGCATTTTGCGTAATCGTGTATTGTGGTAGAGTATGTTTAGAATATAATTTTCTTTATTTTGTTAAATAAGTTCCTAACAAATTCTTTAGCAATTGTTGTTTCTTCTCCACATCCTAACCCTGTATAGTATAAGTGTGCATCCCTATAGCATGGAACACAATTGCGTGGGCATGGTTTGCATTCTTTCAGTAATCTTTCTAACATATTAACTACTCCTTTATATATTTGGGCCTGTAGAGACTTGAACTCTAAACCAACGGATTATGAGTCCGCTGCTCTAACCATTGAGCTACAAGCCCTTGTATGGCTTTTAGTGTGTATCAGTATATAAATTCATTTTCTTGTGGGATTCGCCCAAATCTTTTCAGTATTTCCTCATCCGGCATATCTACTACATGTGGAATATATGCTTGGCTATTATTGTCTTTATAGTGGGTATTAATAAGATTGATAAGTATTGGGTCATTAAGAGGTATAGCTCCATATACTCTCCAACCCAGTGTTATATCAAAAGTGAACATACCCATTTTATTTGGAATACTGTAATTAGCATTAAATGCTCCACTGCAATCCATATATGGATGACCTGTGGTCATCATATTTAAATCTACGGGGGATAGTTTAGAGTTATAGATAGTTTTAGGGAGTTTAATGTCCTTAGAGTATAGGATACAATCATCATGTATTGTGATTTCTCCAATAGATGATTTATAAGAATGGGGCAGTTCTGGAAGGTATTTGTAGTTTTTAGAGTTTAATTTTTTAAAAATACCTTTGCCTGTATTATCTACTACACCTCTAAGGTATAAGGCGCAATCAAATCCTTTGAGACGTAGATACTCTATAAGGTGCTCTTGAAAAATAAAGGGTAGATTCATTACGATATTCATTCTTTCTCCTTATAACTTTTTAGAGTATTTATAAACTCTTTCCAGTTGTTTTCATATTCAAAGTTAATAGCATCACAATCAGATTTTAGACTTATATGATTTACCATTTTTTCTGTGTTGATAATAAAGTAATCTATTTGGTCTTTAGTTAAAATAGGTAAAATTTCCTCTGTAAAGCGAGCAATAAACTTTATACAACTACTCTGATTAGCTATAGCATACATTGCTAATTTAAGACTATCTTCAATAAAAGGAGTTATCATTCATTCTCTCCCACATATTAATAGTGCCAAAAGGTTCAAATGATTCAATGATAGAGTATAGCAGTATAGCCTCTCTATATTTTTGAGATAACAAAGCTTATTAATGCGATTATATTAATGACTAAAATAATCGTTACTCCCGCCCATATATTCCTTTTTATTATTTCTTCTGTTGTACCCACTGAAAGAAATATAACTATACTAAAGACAGTAAATAATATCCCTTCCTCTATACCAATTAACGCTCCTAGCACTCTTACAATTTCGTAATTACTTGATAGCCCAAAAATTGGTAAGGCGATTAATAATGACATTACTATTATTGCTTTTATGATTGCATTAGTATTTTTTTGTTTCATCTTTACCATCTCACGGTTTCAGTCGTTTTCATCGTTCCCCCGCAGTGCAGACTTGCTACAAAATCCTCTGGATTTCTCCACTTAAATGGCGTACACAACCATATGGATATTATTAATTCTTCCCATATCTCATGCACTGTTTCAATAAAGGGAGTCATGTGTGCATCCTTACAATTCTATTGGAAGTTTATATTGGACACGAAGCTTGTTAATTAAAAAAAGTTCATAAATTCTATATTTTTCATACTCTAAATAATGTGCTGCCTGATAAAATGTATTGTATATAATCTCGTCTTTAACTGATACTCCTGAATCCAGTAACAATTTAACCATATCAATATTTTTCTTATGAACAGCACATTCCATTACAGACCAACCATCTTCATCTAAATTATTAAGATTTGCACCATTATCAATTAACATTTTAGCTATATTGATATTACCACTTAAAACAATTTTATGTAGAATATTAGTAACATCTACTCCCTGTTCTGACAGCCACTGCCAAGTATCAATATTTAAAAGGCTTCTCTTCTCATGCAAGAATAAAGAATTTGCTTGTAGTATGCCCTTTTCAATACTATCACTAATTACTTTAGCACCTTTTGGTACTTCTACCTCTCGAATATAATAGGAATTATCAGTTAAAAGTCTCAGTATACTCTTAGAATCTGAAAATAGTATGCCTGTTACTACATTTAGCCCATCCTTGTACTGGAATAAGTGGCCATTATGAGTGATAGACTCCATTTCATTTAAGACCAAAAAATATGTAGGTACAGATTTACCAACATGTAGAGATTTAATAAATGATTTAAAATCCATTTTATTCTCCCTTTTGTAGGTTACATGATTTTTGAGCTATGACAGAATATAGCCTCTGCCCAAGCTATAAAATATTTCTTTTGGAGAAAGAAAATCTAATGATAGAATATAGCCTCTACCCCAGCTACTAAAAAGGTTCTGATGGGATTCCAACCCATATTTGTTTTACCCTATGTATTCACTGTATTACTTCACTATGAAATAGCCCACTTGTTTATTGTTCAGTATAGGGTATGGGCTATGCGAGAGACCGGAACCGCTCAGGCATCATTTTTACATATCTATAAATGAATGCCGTTACTCATAGAAAGGTTTTATACTACAGAACTTTTAAAGTATGTCAAAAAAACAAAGTGACAGAATATAGCCCCTATCCAAGCTTAAAAAACCTTAGTAACTAAAAATATTCAGCCCAGGATAAAGCCGTATTATCAGAACTATCTTTTAACTCAGTATTAGCCCCGGCATCAACAAGAATTTTAACTATTTCTTTTCTGTCCCAGAAAGCAGCATACATTAAAGCTGTAACACCATCATTATCTTGAATATCAAGATTGACACCACCAGCAATAAGCATTTTAACTATCTCTATTCTATTCAGAGAAACAGCCATCATTAAAGCCGTCCTACCTGAACTATCTACTACATCAATATTCACACCCTGTTCTTTGAGCCATTTCCAGGTTTCTGCTTCATATAGGCTCCGCCTCTTGTGCAAGAACAGGGAATGTGCTCTACATTTACCTGTATGGGTTTTAATTATCAATTCACCTTCTGGGACTTCTACTTCTCGGATGTAGTAAAAATTCTTGTTTAACAAAAACATAAAATCCATAATATTTTCAGCATCAGAGAAATAAAGTCCACCCGGTACACAAGAGTCCTCTGGATTGCTGCTAAATGGGAGAGTATCAGTATTCAATCCATCCTGATATTGGAACCCGTGATGGTTTTCTTCCTCATTGAATAATTTAAAATACACTTCTTCCTCCATAGGTTATTGTTTCAAAAAGCATAAGAACTCTATGGGAATCCATTCTCCCATATCTCTATTAGCTACAGGTGTGTCTCTGGCTTTAACTCTGTAGCTCAATAGTGTAATGACAGATAAGAACTGTAACTGTCGCCAGCCGTTACAGGATACAGCGGGGTAAAACCTGCGCTTTACTCTTATTCTACGCTGCCTCTATACTAAGAGTTCTTTACTTTATATACGCTCAGTGATTTTACACTGTGGGGTAATTCACACTATGGGCTATACCCGCACTACCATAGTTAAAAAGTGTTCACTGAGTTTATCAAAATAAAATGCCGGGGACGAGATTTGAACTCGTATCACTATACAGCGGGGAGATTTTAAGTCTCCTGGGTAAACCAATTCCCCCACCCCGGCATATTCAATTTTCAAACTTACTCATAATATAATGCACAAATTTTAGAAGTCAAGAAAAATCTTTCTACTCCTCCAACTTTTTCCAGTATGCCGCAAATTCCTTGTAATCATTTGCAAACATTAAAGACATATTCTCCAGAGTTCCAGGCACATCCTCTACAGCACCATTCTCAATATCTTCTACCATATTAAGAATGTAATCCGCAGATGCCTGCATTGAGGCCAGAATCGTTTCTTTATTTTTCATTTATTATACCCGCACTGTTTTGGTTTCAATCATTTCAATAGGCAAATTACCAAGAACCGATGATAGTTCTTTTGCCTGTTCAATAGCTTCATCTTTAGTAAAGTTATCTATTAAGCGGGTAAGACTTGTTGTTACTGTCTCACCGTTAGTAGCTGTTAATTGCAAATTAACTCGGTATTCTTTTGTATTTGTAGTAAGCCAAGGTGCAATAACTATCTTTGCAGACTTATACTTCCTTATCATTTGTTTCTCCGATACTGTTAAAATTTAATCTGTGGGTAACGGGTTCGCATTAATGCCCCGGGTATCGTAGGGAAAGGTAGCTCTTACTTACAACTTTATTAGCTATCTACCCACAGCCTTTTGAACATGAAAAAACTTTTAGTTCTCCAGTGCATCAATTAGACGCTTAAGCATGGCAAGTGCCCTTTGCTTGGCTTTGAACTGGTTAAGGTGCACGAAATTTGCCACAGGACTGGTTGAGCCCTGGTCATAGTCATCCCTTGTAAGAATATCAAAGGTAAGAGTATCTACCTTTGCTTTCAGCCCCGCAAGTATTCTGTCGGAGGTATAATACTCCGCATTATAGCAAAATAGCTCATCCTCAGAAAACCCCTCCTGAACGAATGGCCAGACTATCCTCTCTATTGCCTCATACAAGACTGCTTTCTCAAGATTCCACTCGGCAGCTATGGTTAAACTGGTTATACCATTAGCAAAGGCTTCTCTGGCAAGCTTGAGATTTCTCTCAATCTCACTTTTAATTGTGTTAGCTCTTGCATTGTAAGTCATCAGTTCGTTTCTCATTTCTTTCTCCTTTTTTCTTTTTTAACCTACTCACAATATAAGAGGTTTTTTGTGAATGTCAAGAAAAATCTTTTAAATCTTCAAAAAATATTTACGGAATTATGCCCTTGACAAGAGTTGTATAACTACTTGAAATAAAATAAGTTACACTTCTGTAGCTCTTAACTACTTGATACTATAGGAGTTATAAGTTTTATATGCCCATCATTTGCTTGAAAATTGGGTCAATAGCTTTCATGATTCTGTCTGTCTCAGTTAAAGCATTAAGGATTTGGCAGAGTTCACCGATTTCAATAATTTGTCCTTTACGTCCTAAATTATAACCTGTTTTATTAGTGCCGATTAGCCAAGTTTTTATAACTTGGTATCCACCTATTTGAAAATCCCAGATATGCTGAGGAACTTTACCAATACGAATTTGTTCATTTTTTGGTTTTTTAGAATCAAGAATAATCTCTTGATTATTTTTATCATAAAAAATATTGCCAACAAGAGCAGGTGAGTTTCCATCCATCTGTTTATAATCACCGTAGTCTTTTTTATTCATTGTGTGCAAATCAACAAGTTCTTTGCCTAAATCCGCAAGTTGATTGAAAGAATCGTAATCCTTGGGAAAGGGAATACGGGGAAAATCAATTTTCAGAAGTTCAAGATACATTTCTCTGTAAGATTGGCTATAAAGAACTGCATAGATATAGCCAAGTATTTGTTCTGGTGTTGGCTTTTCAGAATATTTATGAGAGATAAACTCATTAAATTCTTTGGTAAAGTTAGGTTTTCTGTCTGTTATTTCCGGCCAAAAGCCGTTGGTAGCTTCATTGTAAAGATATAAAGGAGCAACATACGTGCATTCCTTAGATTCCGTAGAAACAAGGCATCTCTCTGTTAAAGTGTTTGTTATAAATATGTGTGCCCAGTTATCATTGATAACTTGTCTTGAAACAGATAGCCCCAAGTTTGTATTATAGAAAAAATGCTGCATAGTATCAAAGCCATGCCTACTCGTAAAGCCTTTTATATAGTAGAGATACCTAAAATCAAATGGTCTATATTGACAAGTTTGAACTCCTTTATCATCATACGACATTGTTTTCAACTTATCTTTAAACTTATAACTGCTTGAATTGTGAATTTTATACTTTTTTATAAAATCTGCATCATAGTTTCCCGTGAATGCTTTTTTCATTCTTTTTTTTAGGGTATCTGAATCTAAATCAACAACAGTTTCATCTCTATCGGTTTCTATAGCACTATTAAGAACTTTAAAAATTTGATACAACCCCCAAAAATCACCATAGTCTTTAATTAACTCAACATTTTTATCTTGCATAGGTGTAAAGAACTTAAAATAAGGAAATTTCTTACCCCAACGTGTCTTTGAGAGTTCATCATCAAGTGTTACTGGATTAATTTCATTCTTATCTATGCTATAGCAATTACTATCAAAAAGAGTCTTGAATTTGTCTTCTCTTTTGCCATAACTACTACTATATGAAATAAGACCTTGATTAGCTGTTTTATTCTTAACTAATAACGAAATGGATACACCTATGCTGTTAATATCAAATACATTTTCATCCCCAAATGTATTTTGTCGCCCGAAAAGATTAAGAATACGAGCATCTGTAAAATCATTTAAGAGTTTTGCTCTCATTTCTCTGTGTGTAATACCATTTAAGAAGCTACTATTTGTAATCATGCCAATCACACCCTGTGAAGTCTGGGATATTTTCCAATGAGCAAAGCGCAAAAACTTTATATAATCATCATCAAGATTAAGTTTCTTCTCTCCCTTCGGCTTATAGACTTTTATAAGTTCTAAAATCCAGTCGCTCTTATTCTGGCTATAATTAGAGTAAGGAGGATTCCCCAGTATCACCATAACTTTTTCTGTATTTTTTACTCTTGCCGCTTCATTGCTCTCATGGGCAATTGTGCCGGATAAACCAAGAGTCTCTTCTATTTTTTCACCTTTTTCAAGAGTATTTGTTAAGAAAATATTAAGCCTTTGGTCAGTCCCAAACTCATACCCTGTGTCCTGTAACTGTTTGGCTAATTTTAAATGGGCAATCGTATATGGGGCCATCATTAGCTCAAAACCATAGAGACGTTTTAATAGGTTTGGGACATGCTTACTTTTCCAATCAGCTATTGAGCGTTTCCCCATTTTTTCATAGATAACATTTAC
>Ga0265297_10003697_pt1 | contig 27012 bp, 25 predicted proteins | sample Munlanlwell13791_FD_192502 | JGI IMG/M metagenome (GOLD analysis project Ga0265297, IMG submission 192502) | Leachate microbial communities from a municipal landfill in Southern Ontario, Canada - Leachate well 137-91 | ecosystem: Engineered > Solid waste > Landfill > Unclassified | place...
CTTGGAAAAAGCAGGAATTAGGTTTTAGGTTAGGAAAACGGAGTTTGAATTAATTTGCGTTGGGGGTTCTCCCTTTAGGGAGTTAGAGGGCAGCGCTGGGTGATTCTCTCTTCATGATTATCAGTATGACGCCCCCAGTGGCTTTGAGAAAGCCTGTAATTGGTATTGGGAGAATTTGAGATGATTAGGATGAATATTTAAAACGAAATCCTTCAAATGCCATTATTGCGTGCAGCAGGCAAAGGTTTGTATGCTGGATTCTGAAGCAATCTCATGAATAGTATGCACGAAAAAAAATGATCAAAGTATTATACATTAGCAATTTCAAACCTGATGTTGGAGGAATCAGCGGTCAGATTCAAATCTTAATGGAGAATCTCGATCCGCAAAGAGTCACAACTGAAATTTTTAACACAAAAGGAAATTTTGTTAGGCGTTTTATCAGTTTTTTCAGCTTACTGGTAAAAGGAGTTTCTTTCGATGTGTTTCATATACATGGGTGTTCTTATTGGGGTGGCTTCTTCCCGATAATAATTGGAACTATAGTCGGGAAAATTCTTTCAAAGAGAATCATTATTACCTATCATGGAGGTGATGCGGAAAAGTTTTTCACAAAGTACCCTCGTATTACGGTCTTCTTTCTTAAAAAAGCCAATAAAATTATCGTATTATCCGCTTATCTTGAAAGTATTTTCCAAAAGTCAGGACTTGCGGTAGAAGTGATCCCAAATGTTCTTAATTACATGAAGGTTATTGACTTCAGGAAGAAAACACTGACTCCTCGTTTTATTTGTATTCGTGCACTCAGACCACTATACAATATACCCTGTATTATTGATGCTTTCGAAATCATTAAAAAGAATTACAGCGAGGCAACACTCACTTTACTTGGAGATGGTTCTCAAAGGGAAGATCTGGAAGAGTACGTGAAGTCGAAAGGGTTAAATGGTGTTTTTTTTATTGGTCGTGTCGAAAATGCGAAAGTGAATGAATACCTGCAAAATGCGGATATCATGTTAAGCTCTCCCCGAATAGATAATATGCCTGTCTCCATTTTAGAAGGTTTTAAAGCAGGGAATTTGGTTATTTCATCAAATGTGGGAGGTGTTCCATACATCATTGAACATGGCTTTAATGGTTTGTTGTTTGAAAGTAACACCCCCTCTGATTTGGCAGAAAAAGCTTTATTTGCATTGAAAAATCAGAACAAGAGTTTACAAATGATTGAGAATGCGCGTTTGTCATTAATTAAATACACTTGGGAAGCTGTAGAAGAAAAATTTTACGCTTTATATGTTTAATGGTCACTTGTTTATTACATTTCAATGAGGGTTTAACATTTGCTATGTGAAAGTCAGAGGGCAGCGCAGGCAATTTGTCAATGGACAAGGATTTTAAAATTTCAGTAGTGATTAGCTTGCCCCTGTCCCCTAAAGGGGGATCAGGGCTTAGGTTTTAGGTTAAGAAAATGAAGTCTGAATTAGTTTGCGTTGGAGGTTCTCCCTTTAGGGAGTCAGAGGGCAGCGTTGGGTGATTTACAGATTGATCAGAATTTTAAAATTTTGTTAGTGATTAGTCTGCCCCTGTCTTTAATTGGAAACCAAGTATTAGTATCTAGTTTAGAAAACCAAAGTTTGAATTAATTTGCGATGGAGGTTCTCCCTTTAGGGAGTCAGAGGGCAGCGTTGGGTGATTTACAGATTGATCAGGATTTTAAAATTTTGTTAGTGATTAGTCTGGCCCTGTCCTTAATTGGAAACCAAGTATTAGTATATAGTTTAGGAAACCAAAGTTTGAATTAATTTGCGATGGAGGTTCTCCCTTTAGGGAGTCAGAGGGCAGCGTTGGGTGATTCTCTATTTATTGGAGTATTTCCCAACAAACGATTAATGAGTTATAATTTGCAGATTGTTGGTGACAAGCTCCAACTAGGGTGAAGAAAACAACGAAACCCATAATAACAAATGAATATCCGTTTAAGAATAATTGATTTTGTTGGCCATACGCAAATAGCCAAGTGGTATAAATTCATTAAGAATAGTCAGTATTGGTCATTGCAGGAAATTGAGAATTATCAAAATGAGAAATTAAGACTTTTAGTTGATCACGCATTTACAAATGTTCCGTATTATCAGAAATTGTTTCATAGTCTTGGATTACATCCTTCGGAAATTCGATCGAAGGTTGATTTAAAGAAGCTGCCTGTGATAACACGGAAAGTATTGCAAAACAATTACGAAGAGTTGATTGCAGTTAATCACAGGGAATACAAATCTCAAAGAAGAAGCACAGGAGGTACAACGGGTGAACCTGTTAAGTATTTAAGTGACCTAAATAGCTGGAGTCTGCATTGGGCTATGAAATACCATGCATGGGAGAGAAGCGGATATCGGATTGGGGATAAAGTGGCGTTAATTGGCGGAGCATCAGTTATCCCCCAAAAAGCCTCATTAAGCAGAAATGTATGGAACAGGATTAATCATTTATATCCCATGCCAAGCTCTCATATGAATGACGAATTGCTGAGATCATTTGCAAATACCATTAAAAAAGAAAAAATCAGATGCATTCGAGGGTATCCTTCTTCAATTTCTGTTTTTTCCGCATTTTGTATGGAAAATGGGATAAAGTTGTCCATTGACAGTGTGATCACCACTGCTGAGGTTTTAAGATCAGAATATAAGCGTACCATAATGGATGCTTTTAATCCCGTGATTATTGATTCTTATGGTTGTGCAGACGGAGGTGGCAATGCCAATACCTGTGAACATGATGCAGGTTTTCATATTTCTCATGAGTCTGCCATTTGGGAAGTTTGTGATTTAAATGGAAATGAAGTTTTGAAAGGCTCATTAGGTGAAGTTACCTTAACAAGTTTAACCAATTATGCCATGCCTTTGTTAAGATATCAACCGGGAGATGTTATTGAGAACACTTTCGATGAAGATATGTGCAGGTGTGGAAGATATTTGTTTAGAATAAACGGTATTGTTGGAAAGAGTACAGATATCTTAAAGTTTCATAATGGGCACTCACTAGGAGGACCTGGTTTCCCTCAATTGTTTCGGGAATTTCCCTTGCAACAATGGCAGTTGGTTCAAAATACGATGGATAGTCTGGATGTTAATATTATCCCAAGTGAGTTATTTACAAAAGATGATGAAAACAGAATTAAAGAATTGATGCAATATCATTGTGGTGAAGGTGTTTTTATAAGAGTCAATAAACTAGAAGAAATACTACTTCCTAAAAGTGGGAAACAAAGGATTATCATTAATAGAACAATTTAGCATCATTTATCTATAAAACAGTTTTAATCATTTAGTATTCTTAATCAGCAGAAATATGTCAATAGTATCTTATAGAAGATCTTTTTGTGAGGTTTCGCGTGGAATTTTCAACAGAGTTCTTCATATTATAGCTTATGTTACATTCCCTTATCAGGTAACAGTTTTTTTACATCGTTTGAGGGGAGTAAAAGTAGGAAAGAAAACACATATTGCACGATTGGTTTCATTTGACGACAGGAATCCGGAACTAATTGAAATAGGTAATGGAGTTGCGATAACCACAGGTGTGATGATTTTATGCCATCAAAGAGATTTGACAAATTATAAGGAAGGCATGTATGCAATGCATTGTCCTTTTAAAGAAGGCAAAGTTGTAATTAAAGATGGTGCACATATCGGTATTGGTGCTATTATTATGCCTGGTGTTACAATAGGAGAGGGGGCTGTTATTGGTGCGGGTGCAGTAGTAACTTCTGATATTCCACCTTATTCAGTTGCAGTCGGTATTCCTGCAAAAGTTATTAAATTCTTTAAATAATTAAAATGAAGATCTGGATCGATTTCACAAATACTCCACATGTGAATGTTTTAGTTCCAATTATACGTAAACTAAAACTTGAGCACGAAATTATTGTTACTGCCCGTGATTTTTCAGAGACCATACCTCTTCTAATAAATAATGGAATCAATCCCCTTAATATTGGGAATTATAAAGGTAAAAGCAGAATAAATAAAGTTATCGGTCTGGGAAGAAGAATTTTTGAATTATATCGAAAATTACCGTATTTTGATATTTCTTTTTCTCTGGGAGGTAATTATACATCCACCGTCAGCAGATTAAGAAGGAAACCTTCAATTGTTTTCTCAGACAATGATATATCTTTTAAAGGTTTATCCTATCGTTTTGGTACTTATTATATTTTTCCTTCATATTTCAACTCGGCAAATCTGATTAAGAGATATGCGATTAAAGAAGAAAATATTTTTAAATTTAACGGATTTAAGGAGGATATCTATCTTGCTGACTTTGTTCCGGATGAGAACTTTTTAGATATTTTACCATTCCGCGATTTTATAACAATCAGACCCGAAAATCTTAAAGCTTCCTATGTGCCGAAAAATTCAGTAACGATTGTCCCGGAATTATTTAAGGTTTTTAAAGATGAAAATATTTTATTTTTACCTCGTTATAAAGAGGAAAGAGAATATGCCAATGGATACAGTAACATCTTTATTCCCGATGGACCGCTCAATGGATTGGATGTTTGTCATTACACAAAAGCTATGTTAACGGGTGCTGGTACTTTTGCAAGGGAAGCTGCACTATTGGGTATACCTGCTGTTAGTTTTTTCCCTGGAAAGGAGTTCTTAAATGTCGATAAAATTATGCAAGAAAAAGGTTGGGAATATAAATCCAGAAATCAGAATGACATCTTTAATTATGTAAAGAGCGCACAAAAGCGTGAAAGTCGGATTTACAGAAGTAAGGAGGTTTTCAAAGAGGTTATGGGAATAATCGATAACATTCTTTTACAGCATTAAGTATGAAAATCATTTCCGTAGTGGGTGCGCGCCCCAATTTTATGAAAATTGCACCCTTTATCAGGGCAATAGATCAGCATAATCAACTTTGCCATAGTGAAGAAAAGATCAAGCATTTACTGGTACATTCAGGTCAACATTATGATGATAGCATGTCAAGGACATTTTTTAATGAACTTTCCATTCCTGATGCAGATATTAATTTGGGAGTGGGTTCAGGTTCCCATGCCGAACAACTCGGTCATACGATGATTGCTTTTGAAAAAGTGCTTCAATCCGAAAAGCCTGATTGGGTGGTGGTAGTTGGAGATGTAAATGCTACCCTCGCCTGTTCGGTTACTGCAAAGAAAGAATGTGTAAAAGTATGTCATATTGAAGCAGGTTTGCGTTCAGGAGATATGACCATGCCCGAAGAAATCAATCGTTTGGTAACAGACAGGCTATCAGATCTTCTGCTAACACCGGATGAGATTTCATCCGCCAATCTGCGAAAGGAAGGAACAGAAAAGAAACGAGTTGAACTAGTTGGAAATATCATGATTGACACCCTCGATCAGCAATTTGAGAAAGCAAAGAGTCTGAAAATCTCTGATATATTAAAAAACAACATCTTAGATGGCAGTAAAACAGAATCAGACATTCCGGAAGATAAGGGATATGCTGTCGTTACCCTTCATCGACCCTCTAACGTAGATTTAAAGGAAATATTTGAATCTATATTAGACTTTATTATCAGAGAGGTAAGCAAAGATATGAATGTGATTTGGCCAATTCATCCCCGTGCACAAAAACAATTAAGGTCATTCGGACTTTATGATGAACTTCTTTCTGCTAAAAATATTTTCATTACTACTCCACTTGGATATTTAAGTATGTTAAGGTTGAATATGGGTGCAAGACTTGTTCTCACTGATAGTGGAGGTTTACAGGAAGAGTGTACTGTTTTGGGTACACCATGCCTAACCTTGCGATGGAATACTGAGCGACCAGTCACGCTTAAGGAACATGGTGGAGCAAGTGTTTTGGTTGGCAACAATATTGATCGCATCCGCAATGAATACCATCTTTCTTTAAAATCTGACATCAAGTCCTATCGTCCATATCTTTGGGATGGAAATACAGCAGAAAGATGTCTGAAGGCAATCCTGTTTTACAAAGATTAGAATCATCAACCTCTGACTTAACTTCCAACTCATATTTATTAAAGGCAATACCGCGAATTTTATTTGTGAAAGGATTATTAACAACGAATAGACTCCTTTTGTGATTACGCGCATCATAAGATGTTCGCGCTCATTTGTAATGAGTGCGTTAATATCGTTGCATTGGCAATGCAAATCTATTTAAATTATACCAACGTGAATTATAAATTAATCCAATAACTTGCAGTATAATGCTGATGGGATAGCTTTTATGGGACAATTAATTGGACCATTACAGATATACAAATGGTATTAGCCATAATTGCCATTTTTTTGTTAATTTTGTTATAGAAGTAATTATAGATGTATAGTAAAGAAATAAAAAAGATTATTAAAGAATATGAGTTCCTATTCTGGTACACTCCTGATAAAGAGAAGCAGAATATCAGTCTTGATTTGCTGGTTGAAACCATATTAAATTATGGGGATCTTGAGGCAGTAAGAAAGCTAATAGCTGTTTTAGGAATAAAACAAACTGCAAATATTTTTTCCAATGCCAAAAAAAGGAAAAAGCTTAATTATTACCCTGAAATTCATAATTACTTTAGCCTGTATTTCAAGAAGTATGCATAAAGAAATATTATCTGCAGAGCAACAGGAACTGTTACCTTTACTCAAAATGTTTAAAAGAGATTTCTGTTTGGTTGGTGGAACAGCCATAGCTCTTTATATCGGTCACAGAAGGTCTTTAGACTTTGATCTGTTTAAAAAGAATACAATAAATCATACCAGAATCATTCAAAAAATAAATGTTTTTACAAATGAATTCATTGTTACACGAAGGGTTGCCGAACAATTGAATTTGGTGATTAAAGATGTAAAATTTACGTTTTATGAATTTCCATTTGATATTCATGGATCATACGAATTTGAAAAAACGATTAAAATGCCTGATCTTTTAACCCTTTCCGCCATGAAGGCCTATGCACTTGGAAGGAGATCAAAATGGAAGGACTATATAGACTTATATTTTATACTTAAAGATTGTTTTACAATCGAACAAATTTCTTTCAGAGCACTAACTTTATTTGGTCAACTTTTTTCTGAAAAATTATTCAGAGCACAATTATGTTACTTCAAAGATATTGATTATTCTGAAGAAATAGATTTTTTGGAAGGTTTTAAGGTTTCAGAAAAGAGGGTAAAAGAATTCCTTATCACTAAGGCTTTAGTTATTTGAGTATTGAAAATTACATCTCTTTTGTCATTTCGAATGCCCCTGAGTTGTTATTCCGAGCGCCTCATTTTTGTCATTCCGAAACGAAGTGAGGAATCTTAATCCCCATGTTTCATGTTTTTCTTGTTTCAGGAGTTTGAACACCAGGCATCAAGCAGCCAGCTGCCAGACGCTAATTCGTGATAATTCCCCCGAATAAACCGAGGGCAGGCGTGGACAGTACTTGCTTTGTATGAAAATCAAAATAATCTCACTTCAGATTGAAAAATAATAAAAATATTCTCAGTATAGTGAGCATAAATTGTATTTTTGTTGTCCTTAAAAGAGTGGAATGGCTGTAAATTACATACAAATCATTACAGAGCAAAAAGCAGAATGTGCTAAGATACTGAATGAAGGGAATGTACTCCGTACAGCAGAATCTATGATATCATTGGACAGCAATCTGGCACAGATAATTACAGGTATCCGCAGATCAGGAAAATCTACTCTTGCCCACAGGGTGCTAAAAAACAGGAACTATGCATACCTGAATTTTGATGACGAGCGATTGATAAATCTGCAACCGCATGAACTAAATGATATTCTGGAATCGCTATACGTTGTCTATGGTGAATTTGACTATCTGTTGATGGATGAAGTTCAAAATGTAGAACAATGGCATCTTTTTGTTAACCGTTTGCTGCGGAATAATATAAAAATAATACTGACCGGTTCCAATTCGAAGTTGTTAAGCAAAGAAATGGCAACACATCTGACCGGCAGATATATGCTTGTCGAATTATTCACTTTTTCTTTTCGGGAGTATCTCAAGGCGATGAATTATAGTGGGTTTTCTTATGTTACTGCAAAGGAAAAAGGTATCCTGCAAAATCATTTCAATGCTTACCTAAGCGGAGGAGGTTTCCCTGAAATTGTTGGTGGGGAGGCTCAACTTCCCTATATAACCGCATTATTTGAGGGTATAACTACGCGTGATATTGTTTTCAGGTATCAGATTCGTTATGTTAAAACACTCAGGGATATTGCTTTGTATCTGCTTGACAATTACGGTAATAAGATCAGTTTTAACAGAATAAAAAAACTTTTCGGATTGGGTAGTGAAAATACTGCTAAAAACTATGTTTCTTATCTTGAGGAAGCATGGCTGACAGCAACTCTATGTAAGTTTTCATACAAAAAGCAGGAGAGTCTCAGGTATCGCAAAATATATTTGGTTGATACAGCTTTTGCTGCTTTATCTTCAAATTATTCAGCTAACACCGGACGACTTCTTGAAAACATTGTTTTTCTTCAACTAAAAAGATTTGCCATATACCAAAATTATGAGGTTTATTTTTATAAAAAGAATTACGAGGTTGATTTTCTTATTTACAGAAACAGAAAAGTTGAAGAACTCATTCAGGTAAGTATTGGTTTGTTGGATGAGAGCTTACGAAAACGGGAGTTAAGAGCGTTATTGTTAGCTTCGGAAGAACTGGGTACAGATAAACTGACTGTAATTACCATGAATGAGGAGGAAGAACGGATTTCAGATAACAAAATAATCAAGGTTGTTCCGGTTATAAAGTGGCTATTTGAGTTTGAAAATGATAATAGATAAGCTTTGTTTTGTTTTGTAAACAGGTTACGTCAAAACCGGAAGTGAAAACGTGCCAAAACCGGAAGTAAGGTTTAAGAGTTCAGCAATAAACGTAAATTGCAGCTCTAAATACCATCTTTAAATGAACTCCCATCAGCGTCCCTTGCAGGTGACTCAGAGCGGAGGATTGGGTAAAAAAGTGGTAAAAATCGGAGAATTAAGTTTCAGGTTTTTCTGGTTTCAAGTTTCATGAATTTTCAATTGAAACAAGATATTCCAATAAAGACGGATGCTACGCCCCTCTATATGAAATAGAGAGGGGTAGGGGGTGAGTCAGAGAATTTTCTGCAGGTGACTCAGAGCGGAGATGTACTTTTAAAAATAATATTCGTATATTTGCAAATAGTATTATAATAATAGATAAATAACAAAATTGGCATCAAGTAGTAATATAATACAAATAAGCAGTAAAACTGCTTTTGATATCTGCAAAGCAGTTGCAGAAAGGGTAAAGAGTCGAAGATTAGAATTAAATCTTACTCAAACAGGGATATCTGCCAGATCCGGAATAAATATCGAGACATACCGTAAATTTGAACGTACGGGTCAAATTTCGCTTCAAAACTTGGTTAAACTTGCCATTGCACTGGATATGACGACTGATTTCAACAGCCTGTTTGCCCAAAAACAATTTCAAAACCTTGATGATTTATTAAAAGCTGAAAAAATAAAGCGGAAAAGAGGGAAAAGAGTTTGAAAAGCATTAAAGTCATTCAGGTTTATTTTGGAGATGCAAAGGTGGGACGTTTGGCACAAACCGAAGAGGGTATTTGTGCCTTTGAGTATGATACAAACTATCTAATAAAAGGATCTTCTATCTCACCTTTTGAACTTCCTTTGAAAAACGGTGTGATACTGGCAAAGCCAAAACCCTTTGATGGAAATTTTGGTGTGTTCGATGATTGTTTGCCGGATGGTTGGGGTATGTTGGTATTTGATCGCTATCTTAAAAAGCAAGGTATAAACCCGGGAACATTGTCAATACTCGACAGACTCTCGCTTGTAGGTTCTTCCGGTCGCGGAGCATTGGAGTTTCGACCCGACCAAAGCATAATGAGTCATGATGAATTTATTGATTATAATTATTTGGCAGCTGAAACTGCAAAAATTTTGAAAAGTGTTGACTATCAGAGCGATTCTATTGATTCTTTATACAAACAAGGTGGTTCACCAGGGGGAGCAAGACCTAAAATTTTTGTAAATTTCGAGGGTAAAGAATGGATGGTGAAGTTCAGAGCAATCAACGATCCTTTGAACATGGGACAAATAGAATACAATTATTCAATTCTTGCTAAAAAATGTGGAGTGATGATGCCCGAAACACGTTTGTTCGAAGATAAATTCTTTGGTGTCGAGCGTTTCGACAGAACAGCTCATGGAAAGCTCCATGTGGTTAGTGTTGCAGGTCTTTTACATGCAGACTATCGGACTCCTTGCCTGGATTATCTGAATATCTTTCAACTTTGTCAGGCACTTACCCTTAATGTGCAAGAGTTGTGGAAATTGTATCGTTTGATGGTGCTAAACTTTTTGATTGGTAACAAAGATGATCATGCGAAAAACTTTGCATTTATTTTCAGAGGAAGTGAATGGCAACTTGCCCCGGCTTATGATATTTTAGCAAGTGAAGGAATAAATGGTTATCATACAACATCCATTAACGCTAGCATCACACCAACAAAGGAGGATTTAATTACAATAGCTGAAAAATCCGGACTTGAACGAAAAGGGGCAATAACTATCTTTAATGACATAAGTGAACTTATCCAATCTTGGCATTAACCTTATTACTGACAACCACCTTATCTGTAATCGTGAAGAAAAGCAAGGGCAACAAGGGAGAGGTTCTTATGCAATATTACCCCCAGCACGTCATCGCGACTTTTTTCAGGGCTTTGTGCGTTGGGTAAAACCTTGGCAATCCGCTTATAAGTATTCGTGAATGAAATCAAAAACGCCTCCAAAATGAACAGATTGCCACGAAAACGGTCTTATGAATAATTTATTGATAAAAATCTAAGTCTGATTTTGAACTCATTCACCCAATCTTCTTTCATTCCATTCTTACCATCTCCCCAACTCCCCTGACCCATGCGTGATTTTACCTTAAAGACATACCGCAAACTTTTATCAGCCATCCTCGAGGCTGGTTACGAATTCCAAAGCTTTCAGGATTTTATAACCAATCCGAAGGAAAGGGTAGTAGTGCTGAGACATGATGTAGATCTCCTGCCTCAAAACGCACTGGCAACCGCTGAAATGGAGCACGGCTTATCAATATCAGGTAGTTATTATTTCCGGATAGTACCAGTAAGTTTTGATGAGCGCATTATTGAGAAGATAGTCTCATTAGGCCATGAAATAGGTTATCATTACGAAAACATGGATCACTGCAAAGGTGATCAGGTGGAGGCTATTATTGATTTCGGTATAAACCTCGAATATTTGAGAAAATTTTATCCCGTCAACACCATCTGCATGCATGGTAGTCCGAGGAGCCGGTATGATAATAAAGATATATGGAAAGAAAACAATTACCTTGACTTTGGAGTAATCGGAGAGCCTTATTTTGATGTTGACTATTCAAAAGTGTTTTATCTGACCGATACCGGACGGCAGTGGGATGGTTTTAAGTTCAGTATAAGAGACAAAATTACCTCACAACAAAAATTCTGGAAAAGCAAAGGCTTGATTTTTCATGCTACTAAAGAAATTATCAGTGCGTTTAAAACGAATATGATGCCTGAACAAATCATGATTACCATACATCCGCAGAGATGGACGGATCAATTATGGCCTTGGATAAAGGAACTTTTTTGGCAAAAAGCAAAGAACTGGATAAAATTCCTTATATTATCTGTAAGTAAACTATCGTAATACGACTTCAATAAGAAAGAATTGAGCGAACCTTTATTTTTCTCCGGTATGATTCTTAAAGAGATAACTAAACAATCCGGTTATTTCAATTCAAAGGCAATATTCTCTTTTGATGATGGCACGGCAATCATTGGACTTAACAGCGGTAAGATCATTTCCCGTACAATACTTTTTTTAGATTACCGGAAAGTAATGGGTAAATTATCTTCTGGTAAACTCATGGAATTATTGCAGTATGTTGATGAAAAGTGTAAAGACGATGTTTATATTGAGATACGAAACTTAAATGATGGTAAGAATTATGACCAAGCCTTCATAATGTACGGTTTCCAATGGCTCGACTGGTTTAATTACAAGATTGAATTGTCGGCTGTAAATCATCAGTTTGAAAAAATTCATGCCACAAAAAGAAGGCAGATAAAAAGAAGCAGGGAGAGAGGTGTAATCGTTGAAGAAGCTCAATCAGCGGAGGAAGTGACGGCTTTTTATAATATTTTGCACAAAGTGTATGTACACAGAGTGCGGAAACCATTACCTGATAAAAACTTTTTCCTTTCATTTTATGAAAAAACCAAAGGAACGGAATATGGAACGATATTGCTGGCAAAAAGGGATGGTAAAGTGATTGCCGGTATGCTTTGCCCAATAGATCCGTATCAGGAAATGTATGAGTGGTATGTGGCCGGCCTGGATAAGGAATACAAGGGAAAAGGCATTTACCCGAGTGTGATGATTACTTGGGGAGCCATAGAATATGCTATCAATCATCAGATCCCGGTATTTAATTTTATGGGAGCAGGGGAGCCGGGTAAACCTTATGGTGTGCGTAATTTTAAGATGCAATTTGGCGGGGAGCTGATCAACTCAGGGAGGTATTTAAAGATCAATAAACCTTTTCTCTATCATTTGGGAAAAACCTATTTCAGGTTACGGGAGATTTTTTAATGACATACTTGAAAAAGTCAACATATAAATATAAAAATTACAAGAAATGACAATGAAACATGTTTTGGTGACAGGTGCAGGTGGATTTATCGGATCACACCTTGTGGAGAAACTGTATGAGAGAGGTTATAAGGTAAAGGCCTTCCTGCATTACAATTCCCAAAATAACTGGGGTTGGCTTGAAACATCAACCGTAAAGGAAAAACTGGAGATCATCATGGGTGATGTCCGGGATTATGATAGTGTCTATAATGCTATGCAGGGTTGTGATACCGTTTTTCATTTGGCAGCACTGATAGGAATACCGTATTCCTATGTTTCTCCCAACGCTTATATCAAAACAAATGTGGAAGGAAGCTATAATATTCTCGAATCTGCAAGACAGCAGAAGGTAGAAAACATTATCATGACTTCTACGAGTGAAACTTATGGTACGGCTCAGTATATTCCCATTGATGAAAAGCATCCCATGGTAGGACAATCACCCTATTCTGCTACCAAAATTGCTGCCGATCAACTGGCTATCAGCTATTTCAAATCTTTTGACCTACCAGTCAAAATTGCACGTCCGTTTAATACCTATGGGCCACGCCAATCGTCACGTGCCATCATCCCAACCATCATTACACAGATTTTAAGCGGTAAAAAGGAAATAAAACTGGGAAATCTGGATCCAACAAGGGATCTTAACTTTGTGATTGATACGGTAAATGGTTTCCTGGCCATTGCGGAAAATGATGCTTTTAATGGTGAAATAGTGAATATTGGGACAGGCTATGAAATATCAGTGCGCGATTTGGTGAAGGTCATTATCGGGATCATAAATACGGAAGTACAAATTATTGAGGACAATGATCGTATCAGGCCATTGAAAAGTGAAGTGGAACGTTTGTTTTGTGATAGCACAAAGCTTCAGACACAAACAGCATGGAAGCCTGAAACAAGTTTGAAAAAAGGTTTGGAAATAACAGTTGAGTGGTTGAAAAACAATTATCAGAATTATAAAGCTGATTTATACAGCGTGTAGGGATTGCTGATTTAATTATTTACCTGCCTGCTTGAGGATACTGGTGTTTCATATTCAATAAGTTCATGGTTCTTCTTGTTCGTGGTTTCTCCCCTCTTTATGAAATAGAGAGGGGATGGGGGTGAGTCAAGAAATCCGCAAAAAGACATTTTTTAAGAACGAGTCACCCATAACTCATAACCCATAACCCATAACACATATAAATGACAAAAAGAGCAATTATTTTAGCCGGTGGAAAAGGAACAAGATTGAAACCTTACACCATCAGCATGCCGAAACCTTTAGTGCCGGTTGGAGATGTGCCGGTTTTGGAAATCATTATCCGGCAGTTGAAACGTCATGGATTTACTCATATTACCATTACTTTAAATCATCTTGCGGAGATCATCAAGGCCTTTTTTGGCGATGGTTCAAAGTGGGGAATTAAAATAGATTACACCCTTGAAACAAAGGCACTTTCAACAATGGGGCCCTTGACCTTGCTCAAGGATGTACCCGACAATTTGTTGGTCATGAACGGAGATGTGCTGACGGATCTCGATTTTCATCAGTTGTTTGAGGAGCATGTTCGCTCACAATCCTTATTTACAATAGCTTCATCCTTCAGGAAAGAAAAGATGGATTATGGAGTTCTGGAATGCAATAGTGAATCCCTCCTGACCGGTTTCCGGGAAAAGCCGGATTTTTCTTTTTTGGTCAGCATGGGTGTTTATATCGTCAATCGTAAAGCCATAGAACTGATTCCTCCGGATACTTTTTTTGGATTCGACCACCTGATGAAAAAGATGATTGATATGAGGTTGTATCCCCGGGTTGTCAAACATCAGGGTTTTTGGCTGGATATTGGCCGTCCGGATGATTATGAAAAAGCGATCAATGAAGCACATAATTATATTGATTTATGAGTAAAACAATCGCTGTAACCGGCAGTTCCGGATTTATTGGCTCACGATTGGTTAAAAAATTGTTGTCAGAGAAACACCATCTGACAGAACTTGATCTTTCCAACGGTATAGACCTTTTAGATCCCTCTGTTACGGAAAAAGTTCCCTCCTTTGATGTCATTTTTCACCTGGCAGCAAGGTCTTATGTGCCGGATTCTTTTAAAGACCCCGGTTCCTTTTATCATAACAATATCATTTCGACCTTGAATGTGTTGGAAATGGCAAGAAAATACCAGGCAAAGGTGGTCTATTTCAGTTCTTATGTGTATGGGAATCCGCACTATCTCCCCATTGACGAGAAACATCCTTTGGAAGCCCACAATCCTTATGCCCAGTCAAAGATCATCTGTGAGAAACTCTGCGAGAGTTACGCCAAGGATATCCATATTCCTGTAATAATCTGCAGGCCTTTCAATATATACGGCAAAGGGCAGGACTCTCGTTTTTTGATCCCCGGAATTATCAGACAGATGGAAAGTGGCGTGGTAAAACTGCAGGATTCAAGACCAAAACGAGATTTCATTTATATCAATGACATCATTGAAGCATGCATGAGATTGCTTGATTTTGATCCTGCCAGCCTTGAAATTTTTAACCTGGGCTTTGGAAAAAGCTATTCCATAATGGAAGTAGTGGATATGATCAAAGAGATCACTAAGAAAGAATTTATCGTTGAATTCAGTAATGAGATTCGGCCACAGGAAGTTTTCGATACAGTATCCGACAATTCTAAATGCATGTCGTTACTGAACTGGAAACCTGAAACTGATCTTTTTGCAGGCTTGCGACAAATGCTTGTGTGATAGGATTGACGATTCCCCAAACTTTAAACTTTAATCTTTTTTCTTGCGAACCATACTTTTTGATATCGGCCATCCGGCACATGTGCATCTGTTCAGGAATGTAATTGATCGGCTAAAAAAAGATAGTTTCCGTGTGATCATCACAGCGCGTGATAAAGATGTGTCTTTGGATCTGCTTGATTATTATGGGTACGAATATTTTAATCTTGGTAAAAACCGGAAAAGGATTTTGGGTAAGCTTGCTGGCTTGATCCATTTTAATTTAAGGATGTTCAAGCTGGTATGGCGTTACAAACCGGATCTCTTTATAAGTCATTCATCCATGTATGCAGCGCAGGTGGCTTGGTTGACAGGGAGCACCAGCATTACACTTGAAGATACCGGAAATCTTGAACAGGTCAGGTTATACCGGCCTTTCACCAATATAATTCTTTCACCTGATTGTCTCACCAGGTCATTTGGTAAAAAAAATCTGAAATACAAAGGATTTCATGAGTTATCTTATCTTCATCCCAATGTTTTTCAAAAGGATGCTTCCATAAAAAAAGAGCTGGGTCTTGTGGAAATGGATAAATACATCATACTTCGTTTTGTGGGACATCAGGCCAGTCACGATATGGGAAGGCAGAAACTTAATATGGAAGATAAACGAAAGATGGTCAGAGAGCTTCAGCCTTATGCACGAATATTTATTTCCAGCGAAGAAGTTTTGCCTGATGACCTGAAAGACTTTGCTTTCCCACTTCCTGCTTACCGCATGGCGAATGCCTTGGCGAATGCAGACCTTTATCTGGGTGACAGTGGCACCATGGCTTCAGAGGCGGCTGTTTTAGGAGTGCCTGCCATTTATATTGATCATTATGGCCGCGATTATACAAATTACGAGGAAAAAAAATACGGACTGGTGTTTAATTTTATTCAAGACCGTTTTGATGTAGCGGAAGCCATCAATAAGGCAATCTATTTACTTCAGAAAGAGAAAGTAAAAGAGGAATGGAAGGAAAAACAGGAAAAATTTCTTTCCGAGCATATTGACGTTACAAATCTTCTTTACCACTTGATCACCCGATGTCCCTTGAAGCGGTCAGAATTGACAGCAAGGAAAATAAAAGAACTTTTACCCGAATTTCATCTCATATAGGCTTTTTTTCTTGTACATAAAAAATCGTTGCATTTTTAAACAATAATATAGGCTCAGTATTAATGTTTTACAATCATTATTAATGAAAGCATCAAGGGTGAACGTAACAATGATGCAGAGACGATGAAGCGCTGGGTGGTCGGAAAGGCGGGCCAAGTGACTCACCCCTGCACCCCTCTCTACTTCGTAAAGAGGGGACAAAACGTAGTTTTAATAAGAAAATAAAAACGAAAGGTAAGCTTAAAGCAAAGATCACCTACTTTGACTGAATTTTCCGCATTTGTTCATAACAGGGTGGAAGCATCTTTCCGACAAGGGTTTTTTCTTTGTTTCGTTTCTTTTTTGGCCGCAAAAAAGAAATGAAAACTACCTTGGAAAGCATGACAGAAAGCTAAGGCGAAAGAGCAAAGGGGTATAAATAATACATCTTTATTTTTGATGAATGATAATAGCGGTTGGAAAAATGAAAAAATCTTCTTCACCACTTGATCATCCGTTCTCCCTTGAAGCAGTCAGAAGTGACGGCAAAGAAAATAAAAGAATATTTACCCGAATTTCATCTTATATAGGCTTGTTCGTATTCTATGTGTAAATTTGCATCCCTGTTTTACCTGATAACTTCATGAAGAAAAGGCAACTGACTTACCTGATCATTGATGTATTCATCGTGGGAGCCTCCTTCCTCTTTTTTGCCTGGCTCAAACCTGCCACGTGGAGAGTGTATATCCCGAATTATACCGCAAGCTTTTTCTATTTCCTTGCCATTTGGATCATCTTGTCAATGCTGTTCGGCAAATATCACTTTATACGAAGAAATAATTACATCCTATCCTTAAGTCCGATTATCAGAAGTAATGTTATTATTCTTGCCTTAATCAGCGTTTTAATGGTGGCTTTTCAAAAATATAATTATCCCCGTTCTCTGCTTTTCGGAACCTATATTCTTTCCTTTTTTATTGAGATTTTTGTAGCCATCTTCTTTTTCTACTCGAAAAAACTGGTAGCCGATGCCGACAGGTACGAAGAATTGAATGAGATGCTGAAGGGAAATGTTGCTACACATTCTGCACCGGATAAGGAAATAGAGTCTTACAATGTGTTGACTGAAAATATTGATATCGAGGAGTCGCTGGATACACTTTTAGCTCTTACCCTGTCTGAAGAAAAATTACGTGCAATTGAAGAACAAAATAAAAAATTGATAATTCAGGCTGCGGGAGAGCATATATATAATTTTATGGCACGCTTTATCAATTTCCGTTCATTACGGACATTGATTTTTTCGACCACCTCAGCATTTAATATTGAGAAGCAGCCTTTTAATAATTATCTGTCCATTTTAAATCTCCATAAAATAAACGATTTCAGAAGGATCAACAAGTTTTTTGAAACAGTAAATCTTAAAATGGCCAAAGGAGGTATTTTTATTGGTTGCGTGGAAACAAAGAATCTGCGAAAAAAGAGGATCATGAAATCTTTGCCTCCCATTATACGGAGCATTGTTTATTTTTTTGATTTTATTTACAAGAGGGTATTCCCCAAAGTTATTTTTACTAAAAAGCTATATTTTTTCATCAGCAAAGGAAGAAACAGGGTGATATCGGAACAGGAAACATTCGGCAGATTGTATTCCTGCGGATTTAAACTGGAAGATGCTTACTACGGTCAAAACCTGATGTATTTTGTTGCCAGAAAGAAAAATAATCCTGTATATGATTTTGATCCTTCCTATGGCCCTCTTTTCAGAATGAGACGTATTGGGAAAAACGGCAAGATCATTTATGTGTACAAGTTCAGAACCATGTATCCTTTTTCCGAATACTTGCAGGAATATATGTATGATAAATTCAGTCTCGAAGAAGGCGGTAAGTTTCGGGATGACTACCGAATTACGACTATAGGCCGTATCATGAGAAAATTCTGGTTGGATGAATTACCTATGTTTGTCAATATGTTCAGAGGTGATCTGAAACTTGTGGGCGTAAGGCCACTAAGTATCCATTATTTCAGTATATACCCTGAGGACATGCAAAAGAGACGTATCAAATACAAACCGGGCTTAATTCCCCCATATTATGCAGATTTACCGAAATCCTTTGAGGATATTGTTGCCTCCGAAGCAAAATATTTGGATAAATACGACAAACATCCTTTTATAACCGATTTTGTATATTTTTTTAAAGCGGTTTTTAATATTATTTTCCGTAGGGCCAGGAGTAAATAGAGGAATGGATAAGGGCTTGCGAATATCATCGTTAACTTTCATTGTATTATGTTTCTGTTATGGATTTGATGTTCATGCACAGGGTATTCCGGTTCATCCGAACAATGATGAAATTTATGAATTTCTTGATGAGCTGGCTGCCTTGCATGTTATTCAAATAAATGATGCTATAAAACCTTTTTCGAGAACATTGATAGCTTCAAAACTGGAAGACGCTGCCAAATGCAGAAATGATTTAAGTATTCGCCAGCAAAAGGAGTTGGACTTTTATCTGAAAGAGTTTGAAAAAGAGTTGGGAACATCAGAGGGAGGCGATCATCTTTTCAGAAGAATCAGATATTTTAAAAATCAATATGACCGCAGGGCCGACCTTTTCTTTTACAGAGATTCGCTTTTTACCATGTGGGTAAATCCGATTGGAGGGTATCATCAGTTCATCAATAAGGATACTTCCTTTTTTAACCGTTGGAGTGGTCTTGAAGCCTCAGCTTATGTAGGTGATCATTGGGCTTTTTATGTCAGTTTCAGGGATCATACCCTGACCTATAACCTTAAAAATAAATCCTATCTTACTACATGGGAAGCCATGGATAATAAAGGTGATCCAAATACGAAACAAGTGTATTTCAGCGATATGAGGGGAGGACTTTCTTACCAATGGGATTGGGGAAGTGTGAGCTTTGTAAAAGACCATTTTATTTGGGGTACAAATTATCATAATTCCATCATTTTTTCAGGAAGAACGCCTTCTTTCACTATGATAAAACTCCAAATATTGCCGGTAAAATGGTTTGAGTTCAATTATGTACATGGATTTTTAAACTCCGAGGTAATGGACAGCTCAAAAATTGTCAACTGGCCAAGTGGTGCCAAAAGCAGGGAGTGGTATCCCAAGTTTCTGGCGGCCAACATGTATTCTTTGCATTTGTGGAAATATCTGACACTTTCTATGGGAAACTCCATGATTTACAGCAACCGGATTCAAGCTGCCTATCTTATTCCATTTATCCTTTTTAAGTCTGTGGAACATACCATATCCATGAGCAATGAAAACAACGCACAGATTTTTCTCAATATAAGTTCACGAAATATAAAGCATCTTCATCTCTATGGCGGTTTTTATGTAGATGAATTCAGTTTTTCAAAGATGCTTGATTCAGCGCAACATTCCAACTGGTTTGGTATGAAAGCGGGCTTCCGCTTATCAGATCTGCCACGAAACCTTTACTTTACAGCAGAATGGACAAGGACCAATCCCATGATTTATAAGCACTATTTTCCAACTTCAACTTTTGCCTCCAATAATTATTGTCTTGGATATTATTTAGGGGATAATGCCAGGGAGTATTTTTTCGCTTTGGCATACAAACCTATCCGGGGGCTTGATTTGCGGATGGAATATGTTTATGCCGACAAAGGTCCGGATTATCCGGATAAATCTCCTCGCAGAATTTACTCACTTGGCAAAAGATTCATGGATAAAGTAGAATGGAGCCAACGCAGCATTTCTTTCAGAGCAAGCTATCAACTTTTTCATGATGCATTTATTTATGCAGAGCTATCACACAGCAACATCACTGCAATTGACCAGGCTACTCTCAATAAATACACAGCTCCTTTTTACCAAGGGAAGAAATTCATTACTTCATTTGGGGTGAATTTTAGTTATTAGGAACTGAAAATGTATGGATTTTGGATTGACCTTTAAGTTTAAATACAAGTTATTCAATCGGTATTATTTTTAAAAATTATTTTTTTGCAGAATTGAATAATTAGATAAATTTGCACCTTTAAAAAACTCCTCCTTAGCTCAGTTGGTTAGAGCATCTGACTGTTAATCAGAGGGTCGCTGGTTCAAGTCCAGCAGGGGGAGCAAGAAAGCCCTGAAATAGTATCAGGGCTTTTTTTTTAATTTTGTTGCCAGGAAATATAAGCATATGAAACGCATAATCGGAATGGGCAATGCCTTGGTTGATATCATGACAATCCTTGAAGATGATGATACTTTGAAGCATTTTGGTTTGCCTAAAGGAAGCATGCAACTGGTAGATAAAGATTTTTCCAACAAAGTACTCTCGGGAACAAAGGAGCTTCTTAAAACCCAATCCTCCGGAGGTTCCGCTGCCAACACCATACATGGCCTTGCCCGGCTTGGTCTCCCTGCTTCGTTTATAGGCAAAGTAGGAAAAGACGATCTCGGAAAGTTTTTTTCACAGGATTTGATAAATAGCAACATTAAACCGGAAATGATTCTTAGCAATTCGGAAAGTGGAAGAGCTATTGCCCTCGTCAGCAAGGATTCGGAACGCACTTTTGCGACCTTCCTCGGTGCAGCTATGGAAATGAATGCCTCAGATATTACCGAACAAACCTTCCAAGGGTATTCGGTATTCCATGTTGAGGGTTATCTTGTTCAAAATCATGAACTTATTGAAAAAGCCCTGCGCCTGGCAAAGAAATCAGGGCTAACCACCAGCCTTGATATGGCAAGCTATAATGTAGTGGAATCGAACAGGGATTTTCTTCTTCATATCATTAAAAACTATGTAGATATAGTTTTTGCCAACGAAGAAGAAGCAAAGGCATTTACATCAAAAGGGCCTGAAGAATCGCTGGAAATCCTTGCTGCTATCTCTGCTATCGCTGTTGTCAAGCTGGGTGAGCATGGATCTTTGGTCAGAAGAGGAGATGAAATCGTTAAAATCGGTGTTTTTCCAGTTAAAGCCATTGATACAACCGGTGCTGGCGATCTCTATGCTTCCGGTTTTTTATATGGATTGATCATGAATTGTCCCTTATGTGTTTGCGGAGAGATAGGTGCTTTGCTATCGGCTCATGTCATTGAGGTGCTTGGAGCAAAAATCCCCGATGATAAATGGGATATGATTTTACAAAAAGTGAAGGAATTGAAAGAATAATTTCAGGGCGTATTGTTTACAGCTCTTTTCTCAACCTTGCTACAGGAATATTAAGTTGCTCCCGATATTTGGCTACTGTTCTGCGGGCAATATTATAACCCTTCAGATTTAAAATTTCAGTCAGCTTCTCATCCGTAAGAGGTTTTTTCTTACTCTCGCTTTCAATAAGTTCCATGAGGATATTCTTTACCTCCCGGTTCGAAACTTCTTCTCCTTCATCAGTCATAATTCCTTCTGAAAAGAAATCGCGGAGTGAATAGATACTGATGTCAGTTTGCACATATTTCGAACTGACCACACGGGAGACCGTAGAAATGTCCATATTGATGCGGTCGGCTATATCTTTAAGGATCATGGGCTTCAACTTGGTAAAATCCCCGGTTTTGAAAAAATCCTTCTGCAGTTCAACAATGGTGCTCATTGTCATGAGAAGGGTTTGCTGTCTTTGCCTGATTGCCTCAATAAACCACTTGGCATTGTCAAGCTTTTGTTTGATGAACTGGAGTTCATCTTTGGCTTTCTTGCTTTTTTTCTTCTGATGGTTATAGGTTTCCAGTTTTTCCTGGAAGCTTTTGTTGATATGCAGTTGCGGAGCGTTATGTGAATTCAGGGATATTTCGAATTCGTTTTCCGAAAGCTGGGTTACAACAAAGTCGGGAATGATATATTGCGTTTTGAAGTTTACTTGCGATTCTCCCGGTTTTGGATTTAAACGTGTGATAACATCAATAACTTTTTTCAATTCATCGCGATCAATATCGAGATTTTTTAAAAGTTTCTCGTAATGCTTATTGGCAAGTTCGTGGAGGTAATTATTAACCACTCTTTTAGCTATTTGCACCAATCCATCCTGCTCTTCTTTTCGGTTGAGCTGTATCAATAAACACTCCTTAAGATTTCTTGCACCAATTCCGACAGGGTCTAGCGTTTGAATGACCGTCAATATCCTCTCCAACTCTTCTTCATTCGTTTGGATATTATTTATAAAAGCAAGGTCATATGAAATGCTTTTCAATGGCCTGCGAAGGTATCCATCTTCTTCTATCATTCCGATTAGATGCCTGGCAAGCTCAATTTCTCTTTCATTCAGATCCAGTGAACCTAGTTGCTCCAGCAAGCTGTCATATAAGGTTTTGAAAGCTGCAATAGGTATTTCTTTCCTGTCTTCTTCGTTGTAATAATCAGGTGTGTAACTCTGGTAATTATCTTCGTCTCCAAGGTAGTCAGAAATGTCTGGTTCATAATCGGTGGTTTCCAATTCCTCATCTTTGACATCCTCGTCTGCTTCAAGTCCGATCTCAATGTCTTCCGATTTGGGTTCACTTTCTTCAGCATCGTTTCTTACTTGTTCCAGGGCACCGTTTTCGGCAAGTTCTTCATCAACTTTGTTCGAAATTTCAGTCGTATTCAGTTGCAGCAATTGCACAAATTGAATTTGTTGCGGTGAAAGTTTTTGTAGTAATTTTTGATTTAACTGTTGCTTTAACATCTCTTTTTTTAATTCAGGTCAATTCCCCTGTTTATTTTACATCACAAAATTAGGATATTATTCAGGATATAAAGTTATAATATGTTCTTTTTTTGCATGTTTTGACAATGTTTTTGATTTTTTCCATCCTGAATAAAACCTACATTTGCAAAAAAAATTTTTATGATGCTGTATAGTCGAAATACAATTTTTATCCAGGAATTATCTGCATTCATCGGTAACGAAGTTGAACTCCAGGGTTGGATTCAAAATAAAAGAAGCAGCAAAGGTTTGATCTTTATTGTGCTGCGTGATGGCAGTGGTTTTGTGCAATGCGTTATTCCTGAGGAAAAGCTGGGCACAGAATTATTCAGACAAATTGAAGGTCTCGGTCTCGAATCGTCTTTACACCTGAAAGGTATGGTGATTGCTGATGAAAGGCAGATCGGGGGAGTGGAAGTGCAGGTTACGGAAGTCAGAATATATCATAATACGCAGGAATATCCGATCAGCAAAAAGGAACATGGTGTTGAATTTCTGATGAACAACCGTCATTTGTGGTTGCGTTCAAAACGTCAGTGGGCAATAATGCGAGTCAGGAATTGTATTATTATGGCTATTCATCACTTTTTTCAGGAAAGAGGATTTGTGCAAATGGATGCCCCGATTTTTACGGGAAATGCGGTGGAAGGAACCAGCACTCTATTTGAAACCACTTTTTTTGATAAACCGGCCTATCTCTCACAATCAGGACAGCTTTATGGTGAAGCAATGGCTATGTCGCTAGGACTTATATACACTTTCGGACCTACCTTCAGGGCTGAAAAATCAAAGACCAGAAGACATTTGTCGGAGTTTTGGATGATAGAACCGGAAATGGCTTTTTATGATAACGAACGTAACATGGATCTGATCGAAGATTTTCTTCGATACGTGGTTACCGTCTGCCTCGAACAATGTGCTGATGAACTTCAGCTGCTTGAAAGGGATATGCAAGTACTTTCGAATATTACAAAAAGATTTCCCCGCTTTACCTATGATGAAGCCGTCATGATCCTCCAGGGGAAAAAGGAAGTGAATGGAAAAACCACATTGGGTCTGTTGGCTGAAGAACTTCGGGACACGATGAAACGTATCAATGAAATTGAGTCAGATATTGCAGGAAGAGAGGAAGCCCTTAAAGCCGGAGGTATAAAAAAAGGTGTAATTCAATTCAATGAAGAAAAAATACGCAACCTGAAAATAGAATTAAAGGAACTGCAGGAAATGGAAAGAAACCTGCCGTTATGGATTGAATCTGCCAAAGCTTTTGAGTATGGGAATGATTTTGGAGGTAGTGACGAAACGGTGCTCACCCGTCTTTTTGATACACCCATCATGGTGTACAATTGGCCAAAAGCTATTAAGGCCTTTTACATGAAAGAAGTGGGCGGAAATCCGAAGCTGGTGAAGGGAGTGGATGTACTTGCTCCTGAAGGATATGGGGAAATTGTTGGCGGGGGTGAAAGGGAAACCGACCTTCAGAAATTGGTGGACAGCATTAACCTGCATCAATTACCAATGAGTGCTTTTGAATGGTATCTCGACCTAAGGCGCTTTGGTTCCGTTCCGCATGCTGGATTTGGACTTGGTTTGGAACGTATGGTTTCGTGGATATGCAAAATTCAGCACGTCAGGGAAAGCATTCCTTTCCCAAGAATGATGGGTACTTTGTTTCCGTAAAACTCAGACTATTCCAGAGTAACCGCCAGGCCTCGCAGTATAAACTCTTCTTTTAAAACCGTAAGATAACTGCTGTGACCTTCCCTGATTACAGCTTTGCCTGTATAATGTGCCAGGAGTGTCAATTGTTCTGCCTGAACAGGATCAAACTCACAAATATCGGAAAGGCAACTTGCTACATAATGATAGGTGTTGTGCTGATCATTATGGAGGATGAGTTTAAGTCGTTTCCTGAGTTCCTGATTTGAATCCTTATTTATTTCAGGTTTCGTCATTTTTTCCTTTTAAATGTGAATGCATTTTCCTTGCCATGAATCAACCTGGCAATATTTGCCCGATGCGTAAGCAATACAATAGCGAGGAGAAGTATTGAAAATCCAATGTAATAGGGTTCTGTTTTCTGAAGTATAAAATAATAAACGAAGGGAATTACAGCAGTTGAAATCATGGAACCAAGGGAAACATATCTGCTGATGGCAACGGTGATTAGGAAAACGGGAAAACACACAAGTAAAAGTTGAGGAGTAACGGCAAGCAAGACGGCAGTTAATGTGGCAACTCCTTTGCCTCCGCGGAAACCTGCAAAAACAGGAAAGATATGTCCAATGGCGGCTGTAATTCCTGCCATCATTTGGAATTGCATAAAATAAGTGTCTCCAACATCAAAGAAAAGATGTACTGATTTAACAGCAACATATCCTTTAATCATATCAAGAAGGAGAACGGGAATAGCCACTTTAAGACCCAAAACCCGCATGGCATTGGTAGCACCCATACTTCCGCTTCCGGATTTACGCACGTCCGTTTTAAAAAGAGTTTTGCCGATCCAAATGGAAGAAGGTATAGAGCCTAACAGGTAGGCAATAGTGATGATGGCAGATACTTTTAGCATTTTAGTATAATTTCATTTTTTTGAGGAATTGCTCCTGATCCCGTGCAGTAGCGCGTTTGATCCGGTATTTGTTGTCCGAGTATTTTGAAATGGATGCATCTACGAGTTTGTTGAAGTCTTCATCCGAAGAAATGACACTGAATACCCCATAGTAATACCGGAAGAAATAGGTCGTATATTTGTCACATTCAATGTAAATGTTCAGCATGGTTCCGCTTCGTCTGCGAGTCATTTGTAAGCCGCCCACCATAGTCTTGTTAATGTTTGTTTTTCGAAGGTTAACCAAGCCAAAATCCTTTTGATCGGTTTGGAATACCCGTTCATTCACATCATACGTCATTTTAAGATCAGTGAATACCATGGTTTGCATTAAGCCCTTGGTAACAGGGATCAGTCCAAACTGATCAATCTCATCAATAATGGTATTTCGCTCTTTATCATTGTCCACAATCTCCGATAAACCAAGTATGGTGATGTCATTTTTAGGCTTGATGTCTTTTCTGAAAAAGCCATTAGCAATAATCTGATCTGCCATTTTGGTAATAGCTTTGTCGTCAAATGGGAAATTGATCGTCATTACTACCTGGAATAAATACTTAAAATCCGTGGTATTGTAATCAAAAACACCTGCTGTTTTTATGTCAATAGCTTTGATATCTTCCCCGAAGTCGAATTTTCCCTCTCCGTAAATATTGCCATTAACGTTATTCATTGTCCACAACTGCCCTGTCTTTGAAGAGGAGTCAAGTTTTGCCAGACTGGTGTACACATAAGTTTCCTTTTTGTCATTATAATAGAGAATACCTTGCTTGATGGTAAAGACCTCGTAGTCCGCAAATTGTTTTTTATAACCCAGAAACAGGTTGTACACATAAGGAGAATCGGTACTTACATAGATCCCGGTGAAAAGTTCACGTCCCTCTTTTCCTTTTGGGTAAGATAGATTGAAATACACCGAATCGGGATCAATACGATTATGAAAGGCGAACCAACCTGTGCGTAAATAAGGCCTGTTGTGATCGGGAAATACAAATCCGTCAAAATCAAGTTCCTTATACATAGAGTTCATGTCAATATAGCCATAGAACTTAAAAAAAGGACTGGGTTTGAAAACAATAGTATCGGGAATGCGGCAACGGGCATAAGTATGGCGACTTTCATCCACACGGATTTGGTAAAAGAAAAGTTCGTGTTTGGT